>OGTL01000821.1_pt1 | contig 30782 bp, 29 predicted proteins | sample 1553601 | NCBI WGS metagenome assembly OGTL01 (sample SAMEA2580112, study PRJEB22360) | human gut metagenome | biome: human gut; feature: human-associated habitat; material: faeces | place: Denmark | collected 2008/2010 | reverse complement strand
CATACATGGCCGCGGCCGCCGTCACGGGCGGCACGGTGCTTCTGCGTGATGTCAACAGCGAGCACCTTTTGCCGGTCTTGTCGGCGTTTGAAAGCACCGGCTGCGCCGTGATGCAGTCCGGCAGCGAATTATTATTGCGCGCACCGCAGAGATTAAAACCCGTGCGTCACGTGCGCACCATGCCGTACCCCGGCTTTCCTACGGATGCTCAGGCGCCCGTCATGACCATGGCGGCGGTGGGGGACGGCACCAGTATTTTTGTAGAGAACATTTTTGAAAGCCGCTATAAGCATGCCGGTGAGCTCAACCGGCTCGGCGCGAAGATCAAGTTAGAGGGCAAGGTAGCTGTCATAGAGGGCGTGCCGCAGCTTTCCGGTGCGCCGGTCTCGGCAGAGGATCTGCGCGGCGGCGCGGCGCTTGTCATCGCAGGCCTTGCGGCGCAGGGTGAAACACAGGTGATGCACCCGCAGTACATCGACCGCGGCTATGCGCACTTTGAAGAGAACTTAAGGGCGCTCGGCGCAGACGTATACCGAATATAGAGCAAAAAGTAAGAGATAAAACGTGAAAAACGGAGGCTGAACATGGCGCGTACTCCACGCAGCGCAGCGGAAAAGCTCGCAATGAGAAAGAAAAAAAGCAGGGCGCTGCTCCTGTTCAATATAATCGCATTCAGCGTCGTCGTCATCGGCGCGGTCCTTTTGTGCATCTTCGTGTTTTTCAAGGTGGGCAATGTCACATTCACGTCAGATGCCGGTTACGATGAAGCCGATATCCGCCGCGTATGCGGCATCAACGAGGGCGATAACCTCGTGCTGCTGGAAACGGAAAGCCGCGAAAAAGCGCTTGAGCACCGTTTCCCGTACATTGAAAGCGCAAAGATTGTAAAGCATATCCCTTCCACCATTGAAATTGAAATTACCCCCGCCGAAACGGCGTTTTCCGTCGCGTGCGACGCGGGTTATCTCTATGTAAGTGCTTCCGGCAAGGTGCTGGAGATCGCTTCACAGCCGTGCGAGGGCACGACTGTGGTGCTCGGGGCAAATCCCACGAACACAAAGCCCAGCGAAACGATCACGTTCGGCGATGATTCCGTCAAAGAAGTCTATAACGCCATCGCGGAGCAGATGACGAAAAACGAGACGCAGAACGTCACGGAGATCAACATGACGAACCCCTACGACCTTACGCTGACGTATGATAACCGCATCACGTTCCGTTTCGGCAACATGAACGGCATGTCCTACAAAATGGCGTTTGGCCTCGAGATGCTGCGTCAAATGGAAACGAGCGGCGAGATCACCGAGGAGACCGTCGGCTCCATCGATCTTTCCGTTGTGCCGGAGAAAAATAAGGCGTTTTACGAGGAAGACCGCGCCGCAGCCTCCGCCACGCCTGCACCCGGTGATGCCGCAGGCCGCACGGACGGCTCAGACAGCACCGTAAACGGCGACGGGGAGAACGGCGATACTGCCAATCCCACGGGTGATACCGACGGCATCACGGACCCCGCAGCAGACGACAGCGGTGACAACACAGGCGACAGCGGTGACAACACAGACGACAGCGGTGACAACACAGACGACAGCGGTGACAACACAGGCGACGCCGAAAACGTGTAAAATTTGGAAGCGTTTCCCTGTTTTTCACAAGTTTTTCGGGTAATTTGAACAGCCCCGGCACCATAGATTTCCCGAAAACCGCTGTAAAGTAAAAATATTTGCAAAGGCCCACTTTTTTGCCGCTTTCATCTTGAATTTTGGCGGGAAAAGTGATAAATTATAGTGTATGAAGCTATGTAAAGCTGAAAGACTGTAAAGAACTGTAAAGGTATGGCCCTTTATGGGACGCTATCCGGCGGATTTGATCGAAGCTCGAGAGAAAACCGTTTTGAATCCGGAGGCGGCGTGATGAATGAAAATCCCGGATCCGTGCGGATCGTTAACGGTTAAAGACCAAATCAAGGAGGAACATAAAATGCCGTTTGAAATTGATAACATGCTTGAAGAGACCCCCCAGACCATTAAGGTCGTTGGTGTAGGCGGCGGCGGCGGAAACGCCGTAAACCGCATGGCAGATGCCGGCGTGCAGCACGTCGAGCTCGTCTGCATGAATACAGACCGTCAGGCACTGTCCCGCTCGCAGGCCAAGACCCGCGTGCAGATCGGTGAAAAGAATACACAGGGCAGAGGCGCAGGCTCCAAGCCGGAGGTTGGCGCAAAGGCTGCCGAGGAGAGCCGCGAGCTGATCGCAGCTACCCTCAAGGGCGCAGACATGGTCTTCGTCACCGCCGGTATGGGCGGCGGCACCGGCACAGGTGCAGCACCGGTCGTTGCAGAGATTGCAAAGGATATGGGTGCCCTCACCGTCGGCATCGTCACAAAGCCGTTCGCTTTTGAAGGCAAGCGCCGTATGGATCAGGCAGAAAAGGGCATTGCAGAGCTGCGCAAGCACGTCGATTCCCTCGTTGTCATCCCGAACGAAAGACTGAAGCTCGTCAGCGAGCAGCGCATTACGCTTGCAAACGCATTCAGCATCGCCGATGACGTTCTCCGTCAGGGCGTACAGAGCATTTCCGACCTCATCCAGATCCCGGGCATCGTCAACCTCGACTTCGAGGATGTCAAGTCCATCATGCAGGATGCAGGCTATGCACACATGGGTGTCGGCCGTGCGGCAGGCAAGGACAAGGCAGAGCAGGCAGCTGTTGCGGCTATCTCCAGTCCGCTGCTTGAGACCGCTATCGCAGGCGCTAAGGGCGTCATCATCAACATCAAGTCCTCTCCGGACATCGCCCTCGACGAGATCGATGTCGCGTCTCAGCTCATCACCGAGCGCGCAAGCGAGGATGCAAACATCATTTGGGGTGCTGCATTCGACGAGACGATGGAAGACGAGATGATGGTCACCGTTATCGCGACCGGCTTCGACGGCATGAACGGCGAAAAGACCCAGAAGCCCGCAGCCCCGGCTATCAGCGATGCAGACCTTTTCGGCAACCCGTCTGCGCCGAGCACCGGCAGCACAACTTCCGCGAAGAGCGACGATGATACCTTCTCCGACATCATGTCCATCTTCAACAGAAAGTAATTTAGAATTACAAATCAAGCAGGGTATCGGTCTCGATACCCTGTCTTTATAAAATGTACTTTTGGGAGGAAAACAAAATGAGCTTGATCAAAGGCATTCACCACGTGGCACTGCGTCCGACGTATGCGCAGTTTGAAAAAGCAAAAACGTTCTATCTTGACCTGCTCGGCCTCAAGGTCGTGCGCCGGTGGGGCGACGAAAAATACCCCTGCATGATGATCTCCACCGGGGACAACAGCTGCATCGAAGTGCTGCCCGTCCCGGAAGAGAACGATGTGCCGCCGGAAGGCAAGTTTGCCCATCTCGCGCTCGCAACAGATGATACCGACGGTTGTGTCGCCCGTGTCCGTGAAGCCGGCTACGAGATCACCATCGAACCGAAAGATGTAGAGCTTTCCGACATCACCGCGCGCATTGCGTTCTGCACCGGCCCCTGCGGCGAAATCGTCGAGTTCTTTGATCAGAAGTAAGCCGATTTACAAAATTAAATCACCCAAAAGCAGAGTTTGAGGAGCTTTCCTCAAGCTCTGCTTGCATATTCGGCGGGTTTTCAGCCGCTAACCAAAAGGAGATTTTCGTTATGACCGATCTCATTTTGCGAATCTTTGTCCGCGATCATAAAAATACCGAGGATCCTGCCGTGCGCGACAAATGCGGCCGCGTGGCGGGTGCCGTCGGTATCGTCACAAATTTTCTGCTTTTTTTAATGAAGATTATCGTCGGCACGGTTTTTCACAGTGTTTCCGTCACGGCCGATGCCGTCAACAACCTCACAGATTCCGGCTCGTCCGTTGTCACGCTCATCGGCTTTAAAATGGCAAGTAAACCGGCGGATGAAAAGCACCCGTTTGGCCACGCGCGCATCGAGTATCTTTCGGGCGTCATCGTCTCGTTCATCGTCATTTTCCTCGGGCTTCAGCTCGGCATGTCGTCCATTGAGAAAATCCTCACGCCGGAGGAAAACGCCCTCACGCCCGTCGCCCTCGTTGTGCTCGTCATTTCCATTCTGGCAAAGCTCTGGCAGTGCCTCTTTTACCGCAAGGTCGGCCGCATGATCAAATCCGAGTCCGTCGAAGCCACGTCCAAGGACAGCCGCAACGATGTCATCGCCACAAGCGTCGTGCTGCTCGGCGCCGTCATCACCATGCTCACCGGCGTGAATTTGGACGGCTACATGGGCGCGGCGGTTGCGCTGTTCATCGTGTTCTCCGGCGTGCAGCTTACAATCAGCACCGCAGATCCTCTCCTCGGCCAAGCGCCGGAGGGCGAACTCGTACAGACCATTACCGAGAAAATGCTCTCGTACCCCGGCATCATCGGCATGCATGACCTTGCTGTGCACAACTACGGCGTGGGCCGCTGTTTTGCCTCTGCCCATTGTGAGGTCGATGCCAAAAACGACATTCTCGTCAGCCACGATCTCATCGATAACATCGAGCGCGATTTCAGCCGTGACCTCGGTATCCACATGGTTATTCACCTTGACCCCGTTATCGTCGGCGATGCCCGCACCGATGCGCTGCACTGCAAAGTGCAGTCGCTCGTCACCGCGCTGTACCCCACCGTCACCATTCACGATTTCCGCGTCATCTGGGGCGTTACGCACAGTAATATCGTGTTCGACGCTGCCGTGCCGTTCGCGGTGAAGGACAGCGACGCCGTCATCACCCAAAAGTTAGAGGCCGAAATTCAAAAGCTCGATCCCGATTATCGCACCGTTGTCACCATAGACCGCAGATAAGTAAAGCACGCCGGTTCCCGAAATTCATCGGAAAGGGGCGTGCTTTTTAATATTTATATCAAAATTATAAATATTTATTTCAACCTGCCAAGCAGCGTTTTGAGGAAATCATACACGCGGTCAAACGATTTTAGATTCATGTATTCGTCTGTCGTGTGGCAGTTTTCGCCGATGGGCGCGAACATCACAATGTCCAGCCCCTCCATGCGCGGCAGTAAAGAGCAGCATTCAAGTCCGCCCGGGCACGCCGTCTCCATCATCTCGTGGCCGTACACTTCTTTCATCAGGTCGGCCGTCATGCGGCGCATGTAGGAGTTCGGCTGGTATTCCCAGGAGTCATAGCGCAGGCTCGTCTCAAGCGTGAAGCCGCAGAGTTCAGCCAAGCGCTTCACGCGGCCGAGCACACTGTTTTTAAAGCTGCGGCTCGCCGCACGGTCGGACATCACCAGTTCAAATGCGCCGCCGTTTAACGATACCGTGCCCACGTTGTTCGTCGCCGTCATCTCCTCGCCCGCGGTCCGGATTGCCACCGTGTTCGAGGGCATCAGGTAGATCAAATCGACAATCGCCTGCGTATCGGCATCCGAAAGCATCTCGTTCGCCGCCGCATCGCGGATTTCAAGCGTCAAATTCTGCTTGCCGTCCTGCAATTCGCGGTCGATTTTCTCAAGCTCGCCGTTTAAAATCGCCTTCACAGTGTCCGGTTCGTCGCAGAGGATCACCGTTTTCGTCTCCACCGGCGCATAGTTTTCCGCTTCGCCGCCCGCCATGGTGGAAAGTCGGTACACCGCACCGTTTTCGGAAAGCGCATTAAGCAAACGCGCCGTGATCTTAATCGCATTGAACTGCTCCGGGTGCACCATTGCGCCGGAGTGCACCGGCTGCACGCCGGAAACCGTCAGCATGAGGGCCGCGCCCTTTGCAGGCTCCGTCTCGCACGTTTTCGTCAGTTTCATCAGGTCGCTCGTAAAGCAGGAAACACAGCTTGTGTATTCCACCGTCTCGCCCATCACGTCAAGGCCGATCATTCTTCTGGATTTCAGCTTGCCCGCGTCCAGCGCGTCCACGCCGTTGCAGCCGTTTTCCTCCTGCACCGTAAAGACGAGCTCCAGCGGCGGGTGGGGGAAATCCTCCTCCATCACAGCCAGCATGTACGCCACGCCGTAACCGTCGTCCGCGCCGAGCGTCGTGTCCTTCGCGCGGATGTCGCCCTTGTCGTCGACATAAATCTCAATGGGGTCATGCGAAAAATCATGCGTGCTCTCGGGTGTTTTCACGCATACCATGTCCATGTGCCCCTCCAGCATCACGACAGGCGCGTCTTCGTACCCTTTAGAAGCCGGCTTGCGCACGATGACATTCCAAAATTTGTCCTGCTCGTAGTTTAAACCGAGCTTTTCCGCAACGGAACACACGTAGTCGCTTACGGCTTTTTCTTCGGTTGAGGGGTGCGGAATGCCGCAGATTGCCTCAAAATATTTCTGGTTCGGTTTTGTTTGGTCGAGTACGAATGCCATGTTAAACGTCCTTTCCGCGCTCACGCCTCCGAAGAGGAGATGAGATATTTGAAAATCTGCAGCTTGTTTTCTTCGTACAGCCCAAGCTGCTCGTATAATTCCTTGTAGTAGCTGAAAAGCGCCGTGCGCGCCGTAATCGCCGTGCGCACCTTCGTCAGATGCACCGCGCTGCCGGGGTTGTCGTAGTAGTTGTAGATTGGCGCGGTCAGCGCAAAAAACCGTTCTGCATAGCGTATGTACGTCAAATTAAAATACAGGTCTTCGCTCCACGTCATTTCCTCGCTGCACCGCACGTCCGTGTGTGCGCGCACCAAATCGGCGCGGTAAAGCTTATTCCACATCACGCCGTAGTAAAAGCTTGCCGGCTCCTGCATCAGCCCGCAGGCGAATTCCTCCTTTGTCATAAAGCCCATCGGCAGAAAGCCGAATGTCTGGAATTTCGCCAACTGCTCCGTCAGCTGCTTCTTTTTATTCGGCAAAAGCGGGTCAAGCTTCGCTTCTTTTTTCGGCTTGTACGGCACAATGCGGTTATACGCCGCAATGACGAGGTCGGCGTTGTTATCCTCCGCACGCTGAACGAGGAGTTCTGTCGCAAACGGCTCCAGTGTGTCGTCCGCGTCCACAAACTGCAAATATTTGCCCCGCGCCATGCGCATGCCGAGGTTCCGCGTCGCCGAAACGCCGGAGTTTTCCTTATCAATCAAAACGATGCGCGCGTCTGCCTTCGAGAGCATCTCGCACACCGGGTAGCTCACGTCCTTAGAGCCGTCGTTCAAAAGCAATATTTCAAGATTTTCATACGTCTGCCGCCGAATGCTCTCCACGCAGCGCACAATGTTGTTCTGCGCGTTGTAGATCGGCACGATAACGCTGACAAGCGGTTTCTGCATCAAAATACTTCCTTTCCTGCATCATGCTCCGTTTTTCCCTATTTTACCGCAGAAAGTTCCGGAAGAAAAGACTTTTTGAACATTCTGCTTGCAAATCCGGTGAACACACCAAATTGACCGGTGCAAAATTAGCCAAAACGCATATTGACTTAAAGTAAACTTTTAATGTTATAGAAATGTATGCGGAGTCACACCCGTACATAACGAATTCTTAGGAGGAATTTTCGTGAAACCCAAGGTTTATTTCACAAAAACGGTCATCCCTGAAAAGGTCATTGAAATGTATAAGCAGCTCGATTGCAAGCTGCCCGGCAACGTCGCCATTAAGGTACATTCCGGCGAGTTCGGCAACAAAAACTTCCTGCGCCACCCGATTGACGAACCAACCTGAATATAGTAGAATACAGGTAAAGAACAACATTTGGAGGATTGGAATATGAACAAAAGTCAAATGGCAAAGCTTGCGGCAGCGGCCGGTGTGAACGGCCTTATGTATGACCCGAATGCAGAGGGCGTTTTCGGCAATGTGCAGGGGTATACTGTCACCATTATGCCGAACGCCAACAACCGCGTCTACTATATGCTTTCGCTTTCGGTCTCGCGCATGGGCATGGCGCCGAACCCCGCGGATTTCAAACCGCTCGAGAAAATGAATAAGGTTTTGAGCGGCTGTACCGTGCAGCGTTTCCGCGTCAATTTCCTTGTGAAGCTCTCCGGCAATAAAGATAAAATGGCAGAGGCCCTGCACAGTGCGCTTGATACGCTCATCACGTTCCTCAGAACAAACGGGTATACAAATTGCTGCGAGCATTGCGGTCGCCCGGAGGGCGTAGACGCCTACACCGTCTCCGGCAACGCGTACCTTTTGTGTGAACCGTGCTTCGGGCAGGTCAGCGAAGCCGCCGCGCAGCAGAACCAGACAAAAATGCAGAAGCAGGAGCAGGTTTTGCCCGGTATCGTAGGTGCGCTCATCGGTTCGCTTATCGGCGCCGTCGTCATCGTCATTGTCGGTCAGCTCGGCTACGTCGCCGCCGTTTCCGGCCTTGTCATGGCCATCTGCACGTTAAAGGGCTACGAAATGCTCGGCAAAAAGCTCGGCACACCGGGCATCATCATTTCCTGCGTTTTGATGCTCCTGATGATCTTCCTTGCGTATCAGGCCGATTGGTCAATCACCGCGGCGCAGTTCTATGAGACCGATTTCTTCACCGCGTTCCGCGCCATGATGGATCTTATCAAAGAAGGCTATGTCGATTCCGGCGATTACTTCGGCGGCCTTGCGCAGGTCTATCTCTTCGCCGTCATCGGTGCCGTGCCTACCATCATCGCCATGGCAAAGGGCGCAAAGCACATGGTCACCACCGCCAAAATGCGCAGCGCCTACGCACCCGTTTCGGCACCCGCAGCGGCTTCCGTGCAGATGCCCGTGCAGCCCGCTTCTTCGCCCACTGCTCCGCAGAACGTCGAAAAAGACATCGAAAAGTAAAATTCAAAAACCATCGCCCGCAGGCAACCGTTTTCCGTGCCTGCGGGCGATTTTTTACGTCTTTTTGTTCTGATTTTTGAGCTTTTCGGCCTCTGCCTGCGCCTTTTTTAACTGCTCCTGCGCAAGCTTGGCGCGCTTCATTGCGTCTTCCATTTTCTGTGCGGCACGCTCCGCCCGGCGCTGCGCTTCCTCCACGCGCTGCCGCGCTTCTTCCGCGAGATGTCTTTCTTCGTCTGCATCGGGATTTTGCACGGTGTCCTGTACGGGTTCAGGTGCAGGTTTAATATTCAAGCTCAAAAATTCTGGCGCAGATGGGGGCGGGCAGGTCCACGGTCAGCGTGCCCTTTTCCGGATTCCATGCGCATTTCGTGTTGTGGTTTGCGGGGTATGCGCAGCGCACATTTACGTGCTCGTTGCCGCGCAGGAAATCCACGGGCAGCGTGCAGCGGCCGTCCGGCGCGCCACGTCTCCACACGGTGATGTACGCCTTGTGCGCGGTTTTAAGGCCCAGCGAGACCCATGTGTCTGCAAAGTGCGACGTACCGAGCGGCCAGAACGGCAGCGCGCGCTTGATGTCGCCGCGGATCGTCTTGTAATAATCGAGCGCTTCCTTGACGAGCGTGAAGTCTTCCTCGGGAATTTCCGCAAGGTGACCGCTCTGGTGAATGCGCTGCATCAGCGCATTGCACATATTAAATACGGCTTCCTCGCGTCCGCCGCCCTTCATCGGGTAGCTCCAAATGGCGCTTTGCTCCGGCGTCAGACCCGAGGGCGCGTTCGCCGCAATGGACGCATAGCGCAGGTAGTCCTCCTGGTCGCTCGTAGACTGAATGCTGTGGCGCGAGAGCATCGCGTAGTCGATGCGCATGCCGCCCGAGGAACAGTTTTCAATCACAAGGTCGGGGTAGCGGGCAAAGACGGAATCAAGCCAAGCAAGATATGCGCGCTCGTGCCCGAGTAAACCGTCGCCCACACTGTCGGCGTTTAATTCCGTGCCGATGCCCGGCTCAATGTTGTAATCCATCTTGATGTAGCCCACGTGGTAGTCGCGTACAAGGCGGTCAACGACCTCATTTGCGTGCTCCACGACCTCCGGGTTGCGGAAATCGAGCTGCCAGCGGCTGCGGTCGTGCACCTTTTTGCCGTGGCGTGTGAAGAACCAGTCCGGGTGCACGCGCGCGGCCTTCGGGCAGCAAATGCCCATTACTTCAATTTCGAGCCACACGCCCGGGATCATGCCCTTCGAGCGGATGTAGTCCATCACTTCCTCAAGGCCGTTCGGGAAACGTTCCTTACTCGGCAGCCATTCGCCCACGTTGTCCCACCAGAAGCCGTCCGCGTACCAGCCTGCGTCCACGCAGAAGTATTCGCAGCCCGCCTTGTGCGCCGCGTCGATGAGCGGCAGCTCTTTCGCCGTCGTCGGGTTGCCCCACAGGCAGTTCATGTAGTCGTTGAAAATGACGCACAGTTTCTCGTTGTCCGCATTTTTGCGGCGAATCATGCGGCGGTACTTCGTCAGCTCGCCCATGGCGTCATCAAATTTGCCGAGCGTGGAGCCTACGCACACCGGCACTGTCGTGAATGTTTCGCCCGGCTGCAAATTCTTCCACCAGTGCGATTCCGTTTCCGTCGGGCCGCTCAACTGAATGTAGAAGTTGCCCATCTGGTCGCTGATCTCCCAGTGCCACGAGCCGTTGTGCTCGATCTGCCAGAATAAATTGGAGCCCGTTTCCGTGTTTTCAAGCAGTCCCATCGGCAGGTATTCCTTTGTAGACCAGTTGCCGATGTTCGTCGCACCAATCACCTTAGAGGAGCGCTGAATTTCCTCGGGCTGGCAGCGGGCGAGACCGAGCTGCGGGAAGGTGTAGCTTTCCCACTGCATTTCGCGCTGCCAGCCGTTGTGCGGGTACCAGACGCGCATTTTGTCGTCGGTCGAAAGCATACCCTCTTTTTCGATGCCGGTGAGGGCAAAGGAGGAAACGTATTCCAGCCCCTGCGGCTCTGTTCCGACATTTTTCACGTCCGTCCAGCAGCGTACAGCCTGAACGCCGTTATAAAACTGCATATGCGAAATCGTTTCAATACCGCAGGTCTTATCTTCCATGTGGATTTCCAGCTTGCGGCCGAACTCGTTGTGCTTGTCTGCAAAATAGACGAGCTTCATGCGGTCGCTGGGGCTTGTGGAAATGTATTTGTTGCCGTGGCGCTCGCCCGGTCGGTTTTGCCCGGAGATCATAATTTCCAAGAGATTGTATCGCTCGGTGTTCAGGCGCAAGCCGCCCGTCTCGCGGTCGTGCACGTGCAGCAGACTGCGCTCGTCAAAGGGGAGCGCAGAGAAGTGCAGCAGCTTGCAGCCGAAATCTTCCGTCTTTTCAAAAACGAGATGCAGCCCGTTTTCGTCAATTTGAATCAAATCCATAGTATAAGCCTTTCCGCAGATAAATCTGCTGTGATCTATGCTGAGTTGTCTGTACAAATAGTAGCACAATCGGAGAGGCTTTTCAAGGGGGTTATCGGTCGCGGCTTTGCTCCGCACGCATGCCGAGCGCAGAATACTGCAAAGCGTGCGAAAGTCGTGCCGAAGCCTTTTGCAGGTGCTTGCACACCGTGCCGCGCGTCAGGTGCAGCTCGTCCGCAATCTCCTGCATTGTCAGCCGCTCGCCGTAGTAAAGCTGCACGCAGTCGCGCTGGCGGTCAGTCAGCTCATTGCCGATGGCGCGCCGCAGCAAAACCTGCGCTTCTAAAAGCTCATTTTTGTTTGTCTCTGCGCCGATGCGGCTGAGTAGCTTCGCCTGCCGTGCACCGGCGGAAAGGGGCTTATATCCGCTCACGAAACCGCCCTCCTTCCGCGCTTTTGCAGCGCATGGCCTGTTACAAGGCACTCCAAATACATGGTGTAAAGCATCTGCACACGCTGGGCCTGCTCGCCTGCAATGTCATAGTCGCGTTCGGCGCGGATGACGAGCAGCCGCCGTTTGATGCGCTCCGCCTCATCCAAATACTCCTGTCCCCAGGAAATGTAATCGTTCACTAGCAGTCACGATCCTTTCGTTTCGAAATAGAACATGTGTTCGTTGACTCTCATCATAAACAAAAATTTCCGAAATGTCAATCGAACACGGAACAAATGTTCAAAAGATGTCCTACGATGTCCTATAATGTCCTGCGATGTCCGCTTTTCTGCATATTTATATGGAATTATTTACATTTTGGGGCTGTTATTTTGCGCTTTTTTGATATATAATAAAGGTGTATTTAAACTTGAAATGACCGAACGCCTTGGCGTTTTGACCGAAAGGAGTTTTACCATGAACTTTTTGAAGAATATCTCGGCCGCATTTAAGACCGCCGGCGGCGCCGTACAGGGCGCTGTGAAAGTGGTAGAGGAAAAGAACCGCCGCACTGCGCTCATGAATCGCCTGCGCACCGTTATCCGCTGTGAGGAAAAGGCAGAGGAGCGCGCCTATCTCGCTCTCGGCCGCTACTACTACCACAACCTGCGCGATGCAGAGAACACCGTTACGGAGCCGTACTGCATCGACATTGAAGCCGCCCAGAAGCGCATCGATGCCGCTGTGGAGAAGCTGGAAGCCCTGACCCGTGAGGGTGACAGCGAAGCGGAAGAAGAGGAGATCACCCTTGACGACGTGCAGGAGTACACTCCCACGCCGGAAGAGGAAAAGGAAGCCGAAGAAGCCGCATTCGTGCCGGACGGTACCGTAGACGAAGCCGTGGAAGCGGCAGAGCCTGCCGCCGAGCAGCCGGAAACGACTGAGCCCGAAAAAGACGAAAGCGAAGAAGTTCCCTACGAATAATGCGCTTTAAAATGAACGTTAAAAGGCGGACCTGAGGCCCGCTTGATTCCTTGCGCGGAAAAACGCCCACCTTTTGCGCCGGGGCAGGTTCCGTTTGCAGAAAGTGAGTGAATTTGATGTCTACGAAGATACAGAAAGATATTGTCTGCCCCGCCTGTGGCCAGACGCAGAAATTAGAGATGTACACAAGCGTCAATGCGGAGGAAAACCCCGAGCTGCGCCGCGACATTCTGCGCGAATCCATGTTTGACTGGGAATGCCTCCACTGCGGCTACACCGCGCAGATGGCGTACCCCATGATCTACCATGACCCGATGAACGCGTTTATGATCTGCCTGCGCCCCTCCGGCGCGGTATCCGGCGCGGAGCCTATCCCCGCCGTGCGCGCGCTGAAAAAGCGCAGCGTGAAAAACCCGCAGGAGTTAAAGGAGAAAATCCTCATTTTCGAGGCCGGCCTCGATGATGCCGCCGTGGAGCTTGTGAAAAACGCCATCGTCACCGTGGTGCGCAAAAATCTGGACGGCAATGTGCACGCCTATTTCTGCGCCGCAACGGAGGAGGAACTGCGTTTCGCACTGTTCGTCAAGGGTCGTCAGGAGCCCGTGTACCAGACCACCAAAATGGCCGTGTACCGCCAGTCGCAGGAGGTTTTGCGCACGCTCGATTACAAATCCCCGGACGATTTCGCCGTCGTCAACTCCAAGCTCGCCCAAAGCCTTTTGGACGAATATAAGTCGATCTAACCCAATAAAAGCAAACGGCACCGCGTTTTTGTAACGGTGCCGTTTTTCTATGCGCGCATGTGTACAGGCTTTGCGTTTTGTGGGTTTATGGGTAAATCACTTCGGCGCCGCAATGGGACAAGCGCGCGAAAAGACGCAGACCGGCGGCGTTGTGATGAGCTATCGCTACGAAGACGGCAGCTTGCAGAAGCTTTTGGAGGAAAGGCCGGAGCTGCTGGGGTGAAAGTTTTGTAAAAAAGACTCCCTCTGACAGAGGGAGTCTTTTAGGTTATGCCTGAAAATCGATGCGATGCTCAATTAAACATTGCGCGGATTGAATTCTGGTGCTGCTCGGTATTGACGGCCATTTCGTTGACGGCGAAAAGCACGTCTGTGATGCCGTGCTCCGTGCAGTAGGTCGGCAGGTCGCCTTCAAAGTAGCGGAAGTCCACCACGTGTACCTCGTCAAAGCTTGCGCCGAGGAACGGACCCATGGCGTTGCCGTAGGAGTCCTTCACCACAAGCAGCTTGCGGCCCGTGGAAAGGTCGTGATTCGTGATGCGCACGCAGCCCATATCGCCATGCAGGTACATGGCGTAGCCGAGGCTCTCGTCGTGGCTATTGAGGCTGTCGGTTTCCTCAAAATACTGCCCGTCATACGAAATTTCGCATGTGTAGTTGTACTTCGGGTCGTAGAGATCGAGTGTATCGGGGTTGTTGTTCAGCACGTCTTCGCTCGTAACGTAGGCAAGGTAGCCCGTGAAGTCAGAGGACGTTTTCGTGAAGCTGTCGAGCGTCGTGGGCGTTACACCTGCCGCTTCGCAGAATTTTTCATACGCGTAAAACGCGCCGAGCGGTGCCCAGTGGGTATCGGTATCAAAATAAATGTCTTCGTTGTTGTGCAGGTTCAGCGCATCGTAAATATCCACCGCGGTGATGCTTGCGGAAAGCGTATTGTTGACCGCCATGGTGTTCTCACGCTGGGAAGCTTCCTCATAGTAATTGCGCACGCGCTCCGGCACGCCGAATTCCGAGTGATTCGGGATGACCATGCTGTACACCTTTGTGCCGGAAAGCTGGCTTGCACAGTCATTCAGCGTTTCGGCGTAGGCGGTCGCCATGCTGTCGCTGCCGTAGAACATTTCAAAGCCCTTGTTATTGTAGATGAGAATGCCCGAGGACATGTAGCCCTCCGTGCCGTCGTCATAGATCGGCGGCGGTGTCGGCTCCGGCGTGGCGGTCGGCTCTGCAGTGGGAGTAGGTGTCGGCTCTGCCGTTGCGGCGGCTTCCGGTGTGGGCTCCGGCGTAGGTGTGGCGGCAGCGGGTAAGAACTTGCCGAACGCACCGAGGCTGTACGCAATGTACCCCAAAATGCCGATGGCCGAAACGATCATCACGATGACGATGGGCACGACGGGCGAGCGCTTTCGGCGCGGCTTCTCGTCGTAGCCTTCCTCATATTCTTCATACTCTTCGTAGTCGTCTTCGTCCTCATACGGCTCCGGCCGTGGAGCGGGTGCAGGCGCGGGGCGCTCCGAGCGAGGAGCTTCCTGTTGCGGCGCTGCCGGTACGGGATATTCGCGTGTTTCTTCAAAGCCCTCGGGACCGTTTTTCGGCGACTTCGGGGTAAAATGCAGATTTTCTATGGAGGAGGGGACGCGCTTTTCGCTTTGTGACGATTGCTTTGCGTACAGCGTTTCCGGCGTCAGCTCGGAAGCCGCGCTGCGCGGGTCAGCCTTTGCGGCGCGGCGCGCTCTGTCTTCGGCAGAATACGGGCGCTGGTTTTTGCCGGCCATGTGCTTTGCCATTGGATCCATCCTTTCTGTAAAAAGGGTCGTTTATTTTCTCAAGAAAAAAGCCGCGCGGAAACAGACCGCTGCGGCTTTTCGATTTCCATGTCCATTATACTGGCTTAGAAAGAAATTGTCAATTCCCGTATGCTCAGTGTGCGACCGGCAAATACCCCACTTTCTTCATGACCTTTTGCAAAGTACGGCGCGCAATGGCCTCTGCACGAGGCGCGGCCTCGCTGTAGCACTTTTCAAGGTATGCCTTGTCCTTGATGAGCTCGTTATAGCGCGCCTGAATGGGCTCAAGCTCCTTGACGACGGCTTCGCCCACGGCGGTCTTGAAATCACCGTAGCCGCGGCCCTCGAATTCCTTTTCGATCTCGGCATAGCTTTTGCCCGTAATGCAGCTGTAAATGCCCATCAGGTTATTGATGCCGGCTTTGTTTTCGCCGTAGTAGACGCGGGCTTCACTGTCCGTGACAGCGCGTTTGAACTTTTTCATGATCTCCGCCGGAGTATCCAGCATAGTGATGAAGCCCGCCGTGTTTTCATCGGATTTGCTCATCTTCTTCGTCGGGTCCTGCAAAGACATGATGCGCGCACCGGTCTTCGGGATAAGGCCCTCCGGCACGACGAATGTCGGGGAGTAAAGCCCGTTAAAGCGCTCCGCAATGTTGCGGCAAAGCTCAAGGTGCTGCTTCTGGTCGGCACCGACCGGCACGTAATCGGCGTTATAAAGCAGAATGTCCGCCGCCATCAGGCTTGGGTAAGTGAACAGCCCCGCGTTTACGTTATCGGCGTGCTTTGCGGATTTATCCTTAAACTGCGTCATGCGGGAGAGCTCGCCGAACTGGGTGTAGCAACTCAATACCCATGCAAGCTGTGCGTGCTCCGGCACCTGACTCTGGATGAAGAAAATGCTCTTTTCCGGGTCGATGCCGAGCGCGAGCATCATCGCGTAGGCGGAAAGCGTGTTTTTGCGGAATTCCGCCGGGTTCTGGCGCACGGTGATGGCGTGCAGGTCGGCAAGCGCGTACACGCATTCATAGTCGTTCTGCAGCGCGACGAAGTTCTTCAGCGCACCGAGGTAGTTGCCGAGCGTGAACATGCCCGTCGGCTGAATCATGCTCAAAACGCGCTTCTTTTTTGTTTCGGGTGTGGTGTTTACGGTATTTTCCATGGTGATTTTCCTCTCTGATATCCTTTATTTTTCCACCATCTCGCGGATGGTCTCGCCGAGCAGCGTGATGCCCTTTGTGAGCTGCTCATCGGTCGGGGTGGAGAAATTGATGCGGAACGCGTCGCACGGCTCGTTTTCATCCGTCAAAAATGCGGTGCCCGGCACAACGCAAACCTTCTTTTCGAGCACTTTCTGTACGAATTCCATCATGTCAACGCCCTTCGGCAGGTGGCACCACGCGAACAGACCGCCGTTGAACGGGTCCCACGTGATGTACGGCGCAAGGTGCTTTTCCATGAGGTCAAGGAGCAAAGCGCGCTTTTTCGTGTAGATTTTTCTAAGCCCCGCAAGGTGCGCGTCAAAGTCATATTCCGTCATGAAGCGGTAGCACAGAACCTGCGACCAGATATTCGTGTGCACGTCCTGCCCCTGCTTGCAGACGGTCATTTTGGCGAGCACCGGCTTTGGGCCGATGGCGTAGCCCACGCGCATACCGGGGGAGATGACCTTAGAGAACGAACCGGCGTAGATGACGATGCCGTCCGTATCAAACGACTTGATGCTCGGCAGCGGCTCGCCTTCATAGTAAAGGTCGCCGTAGGGGTTGTCTTCGAGAAGCATTACGTCGTGCGCTTTGGCAAGCTCATACAGGCGGTGACGCTTTTCAAGGCTCATCGTGATGCCGGAGGGGTTTTGGAAGTTTGGAATCGTATAGATGAACTTCACGTTCTTTTCGGTCTCGAGCGCCTTTTCCAGCGCTTCCATGTTCATGCCGTCCGTGTCCATCGGGATGCCGACGAGCTTTGCTTTGTAGGAACGGAAGTCGTTTAAAGAGCCGATGAAGCTCGGCGCTTCACAAATAACGGTTTCACCTTCGTTTAAGATGGATTTTGTGAACAGATCCATGATCTGCTGTGCGCCGCTTGTGACGAGCACGCCGTCGTCCTCGGTGCCGATGTTGCGGGAGGACTTCATGTACGCCTTAAGATGCTGTAAAAGCGGCGGGTAGCCCTCCGTTGTGCTGTACTGGAGCGCCAAAATCGGCTCTTCTTCCATCAGTTTTGCGGAAATGGCGGCAAGCTGTTTAGACGGGAACGCTTCCGGCGCAGGGTTGCCGGCGGAAAGCGAAACATAGCTCGGGTCAGCGGCGTATTTAAAGATTTCACGGATTGCCGAGGGCTTTAACGTGAGCACGCGGTCTGAAAATTTGTATTCCATCGTAACGTCACCTTTCTATATGATTCATTTGATTTTGCACTTTCAGGCTTTTACGGGTGTATCTGAAAACAAAGGAAACGCAGGATATTTCGCAAAGACAAGGCGGGGTCAAGGCGAAAACCGCAGGAAGCCTTCCGGCTGCCGAGAATTTTCAACGCAGAAACCGTCCGTATTTGTGGAATAGACAAGTTTTTGACTTTTCAGATACACCCCAAAAAGTAAAACCTCTTGCACCCTTAAAACAAGGGACAAGAGGTCAAATTCCTGCGGTACCACCCAAATTGGCGCATAAACGCCCGCTTTACAGCCGTAGTTACGGCTTGGCTTCTAACGCGGCCAAACGTCGGGCGATTTTCCCGCCCGCCCTCATGGAGCCATTCGCCGCGCAGCTCGCACCCCGTCTCACCGAAAGGGGCTCTCTTTGCCGTTTTGCATCGGGTACTATTTCCAATCATCGGTTTTGATATTACCGCTATTCTAAGCCCTTTTTTGCGGTTTGTCAAGTCGGCACAGCCGGAAAACTGTAAATTTCCACGTGGGAAGCAAGAGAAACCGACAAAGAAAATGCGCATGAAAGGCGCGGCGACAGAAACCTTGTGCTTTTCACAAAACAATCCTAAAACCCGCCTGCCTGTTTCGTGTTTTCCTGCGGGCAAGGCTTCGTATAATGGTAGCACAGAAAAGACAAAGTGCAGGAAAGGGCGGAAAAGACAATGGAGGAAAAAGCAGTTTTAAGAGTGCGGGACCGCATAAGCGCGGCCCTTACCGTACCGTATGTGCGCAGGGCGGTGTGGCTGATGGCGGGCGGCCTTGCGGGCTTTTTAACGGCGCGTGGGCTCGTCTTCGGCAAATACGCGCCGTTTGCGGCGGCAGGCGCGGCGGCAGCGCCGTTTTCGACCATGTGGGCGGTCATCCTCGGCGGTGCGGTGGGCTACCTGTTCCCGTCGCCCGTGGATATCCCCGCGCGCTACATCGCGGCTTTGCTCGCCGTGGGGGCCATCCGCTGGTCGCTGTCGGAGTTAAAATCCATCCGCGACCATCCGGTCTTCGCACCGGTCACAGCGTTTTTGCCGCTGCTTTCGACGGGCATCGCCATGGTGTTTTTAAACGGCTCGCTTTCAAATGTGCTCGCCATGTACATTGCGGAGTCGTTTTTGGCGGCGGGCACGGCGTATTTTCTGCGCCGCACCGTGCAGCTTTTGGAGACCCACCGCGAGACCGCCGTGTTTGACAGCGGCGACGTGGCGGCTGTTATCGTCTCGCTCGGCGTTTTGCTGCTCTCGTTTTCAAACGTGACCGTCTCGCATATTTCCGTCGGGCGCGTGCTCATCGTGCTGACGGTGCTCGTCTGCGCGCGCATCGGCGGGCTTGCGGGTGGCGCGGTGGCGGGTATTGCGGCGGGCACGGTGCAGGGGCTCTCCACGGCGGGACTTTCGTATCTCTCCGGCGCGTACGGTCTCGGCGGGCTGATGGCCGGCGTGTTCTCGCCGCTCGGTAAATTCGCCGTGGCGGTGGCGTTCGTCATTTCAAACGGCATCACATCCTTACAGGTGAACAGCACTTCGCAGGTGTTTTACGGCGCGGTGGAGGTGGCCGCGGCCTCCGTTTTATACATGCTTTTGCCGCAGAGCCGACGGCTTTCCAATTTATTCACCGCGCACGGGGACAGGCTGCCGGGCGATTCTCTTAGAAAAAACGTTATTTTGCGCCTGCGGTATACGGCGGAAGCCATGCGCAGCGCATCGGATTCCGTAGATCGCATCTCGGAAAAGCTGGAGACGACCGCGGCGGCTGACCTGCCGCATGTGTACGGCCGCGCGGCGGAGAAGGTTTGCACCGGGTGCAGCCAATGCGCAGTGTGCTGGCGCAAAAATCGCGACGAGACGCAAAAAACGTTCTCGCGGCTTTCGTATCCGCTGCGGGAGCGCGGCAAAATCGAACGCAGCGACTTTGATGTGCCGTTTTTGACGCGCTGCAACCGTGCCATGGAGCTGAGAGATGCCGTAAACGGCGAATACCGCGAGCTTTTGGCAAAAGAAAGCGCCCGTATGCGCGCCGAACAGGTGCGCGCCATCGTCGAAGAACATTTCCGCTCCACGGCGCAGATGCTCGGCGACATGGCGGAGGAATTCGAGCAGTACCAGCGCTTTGATGAGGACAGTGCGGAGCAGGTGCGCGAGGTCTTGCGCCACCGCGAGCTCACGCCGATTGAAGTCTGCTGCCGCATTGATAAATTCGGCCGCATGACGATTGAAGCAAACATTTGCCGCACACACGGGGTGCACATCAACAAAGGGCAGCTGACACGCGAGATCTCCGGCGCGTGCGGGCGCACGTTCACTCAGCCGAGCGTGACGGCGGCGGGCGATACCTTAAAGCTGCAAATGTGTCAGAAGCCCGTTTATGCCGTGCAGCGCGGCTTTGCGCAGCACGCAGCAAACGGCGCGTCTCTCTGCGGCGATTGCGCCGAGGCGTTCACGGACGGCAGCGGGCGTTATATCTCGGTTTTAAGCGACGGCATGGGCACGGGCGGCCGGGCAGCTGTGGACGGCACAATGACCGCGGGTATGGCGCAGTCGCTCTTAAAAGCCGGTATCGGATTTGAGAGCACACTGAAGATGATCAACTCCGCCATGCTCGCAAAGGGTGGGGAGGAGTCGCTTGCAACGCTGGATGTTGCGTGCATCGACCTCTTTACGGGGCACGTCTCCCTGCGCAAGGCGGGTGCTGCGGGCACGGTGCTGCGCAGGCGCAAGAAGACGGAGTATCTGGAAGCCAAAAGCGTGCCCGTGGGCATTCTGCCGGAAATCGCCTTTGCCCGCAGCGAAAAAGACCTCGATGCGGGCGATATGCTCGTCATGGTCTCGGACGGCGTGACGGCTTCCGGCACGGAGTGGCTATGCGACCTCATTGCAAACTATGAGGACGACGACCCGCAGGCGCTTTCCGAGCGCATTGTGGAGCGCGCCGTAAAAGACCGCACAGACGGACACGAGGACGACGTAAGCGCCGTGGTGCTCCTGATCGAATGACGTACAATTCAAAAGTTCTCCCTGAAATCTGTGTAAGATTACCATTGAATAGCCTTATAAAGTATGGTATACTTATACAAGTTTATGAGATATAATATCTCAATATTTGAGCAATTTATGCAAAAGAAGGGAGAAGTCCATGAATAAAAGAGCAAGCGGTGTGCTGATGCACGTTTCCTCCCTGCCCGGTGCCTACGGCATCGGCTGCTTTGGTAAGGAAGCGAAAGAGTTCATCGACTTTTTGAGTGACACCGGCTGCACCTATTGGCAGGTGTTGCCGTTCACGCCGACCGACGCGTACAATTCGCCGTATGCCAGCATTTCGGCGTTTGCGGGCAACCGCAATTTCATCGACCTCGAGCAATTGCGCGACGAGGGCTTACTGACAGACGACGAGCTGCGCGAGCAGATGTATGCAAACCCGTATTCCGCCGCGTTCGATTTTCTGGAGCTGCGCCGCATTCCGGTCTTATACCGCGCATTTACCCGTGCGGACGAAGCCTACCGCGATAAGGTACGCGCGTTCGCCGAGGAAAACAAGAGCTGGCTGCCGGACTACGCGCTGTATATCATCTTGAAAGAAGCGAATATCGGCGCAGAGTGGTATGACTGGGCTGACGAAGACCTGAAGCTTCATCGCCCCGAAGCCGTCGCGAAAGCGATGGAGGAGCAGGCCGAGACCGTGCTTTTCATGGAGTTCATCCAGTACACGTTCTTCGAGCAGTGGAAGAAGATCAAAAAATATGCAAACAGCAAAGGGGTGGAGATCATCGGCGATCTGCCGATGTACGTTGCGAGAAACAGTGCCGACGTGTGGGCGAACCGCCATCTGTTCGATCTGACAGAGGACGGCGAGCCGAAGAATGTGGCGGGCGTGCCGCCGGATTATTTCAGCGAGTTCGGCCAGAAGTGGGGCAACCCGCTTTATAACTGGGCAGAGATGAAAAAAGACGGCTACCGTTGGTGGATGGATCGCCTCGGCGCGTGCTTTAAGCTGTTTGACGCCGTGCGCATCGACCACTTCCGCGCTTTTTCCGCCTACTGGGCCGTGCCCGCCGAAGCGGAGACCGCCAAAGAAGGGCAGTGGCTCGACGGCCCGAAGACGGATTTCTTCGACGCCGTGAACCGCACGTTCAAAAATCCAAAGATCATTGCCGAGGACCTCGGCATCATCGACGACGGTGTGATCGACCTGCTGGAAAAAACGCAGCTGCCGTGCATGCGCGTGATGCAGTTTGCGTTTATGGAAGGCAAAGACAACATGCACATGCCGCACAACTACCCGAAAAACTGCGTGGCCTATACCGGCACGCACGATAACAACACCGTGCTCGGCTGGCTGTGGGAGGCACAGCCGTATGAGCGCGAGCATGCGCTGAAATACTGCGCGTTCCCCGGCGGTGACTGGGCGGTCGGCGGCAGCGAAAGTGCTTCTTGCCACGCCGTCATCCGCACGCTGTGGCAGAGCCCCGCGAATACGGTCATTGTGCCGGTGCAGGACCTCTGCGGCTTCGGCAAGGACACAAAAATGAACGTGCCCGGCGTGCCGAACGGCAACTGGGCGTTCCGCGTCACGCAGGAGCAACTCGACGGCATCGACAAAAAGTGGCTCAAAGAATTAAACGATGTCTATTACAGAAACAAATAACAGCAAAAGGCCGGCGGGTTTCCGTCGGCTTTTGTCTTGCAAATTTCTGATGTGCTGGTATAATGGGAAAGAGAAAAATCTCTTAGAGAAAAGTTCCTTTTGGGAGGAAAATAGTATGATCGATATGAAAAAAGCATTGCAGAGCATTGACGACGTGATCGAAAAGGGACCGTACAAAGACACGTGGGCGTCCCTTTCAAGCTGGCAGACGCCGAAGTGGTATCAAAAGGCGAAGTTCGGCATTTTCATCCACTGGGGCGTGTACAGCGTGCCGGCGTTTGACAGCGAATGGTACCCGCGCAACATGTACATAGAGGGCTCCAAGGTCTACGAGCACCATATCAAAACCTATGGTGCACACAAGGATTTCGGCTACAAGGATTTCATTCCGATGTTTAAGGCCGAGAAATTCGACCCGAACGCATGGGCTGCGCTTTTTAAAAAGGCGGGCGCAAAATACGTTGTACCGGTGGCGGAGCACCATGACGGTTTCCAGATGTACCGCTCAAATATTTCACATTGGAACGCCTATGAGATGGGACCGAAGCGCGATATAGTCGGCGAGCTGAAAGCGGCCGTGGAAGCGCAGGGCATGACGCTCGGCGTATCCTCGCACCGCATTGAGCACTGGTTCTTCATGAGCAATGGCAAAAAGTTTGAGAGCGATATGCCGCAAAACCCGGACCGTGACGACCTCTATTGGCCCTCCATGCCCGACCCGGAGAATTTCGATGCCATCGACGGCAAGCCCTCTGAAGAATTTATGGAAGACTGGCTTGTGCGCACGTGCGAACTCATCGACAATTATCACCCGAAAATTCTCTATTTTGACTGGTGGATTCAGCAGGAGGCGGCAAAGCCGTACCTGAAAAAAGCAGCGGCGTACTATTATAATCGCGCCGCGGAATGGAATGAGGAGGTTGCCATCGATTATAAATTCGATGCGTACATGTTCGGCACGGCGGTGCCGGATATTGAGCGCGGGCAAATGGCGGACATCAAGCCGTATTTCTGGCAGACCGATACCGCCATTGCGCTGAACTCCTGGTGCTACACGGAAAATAACGACTTCCGCCCGGCGGGGGACATCATCTGCGACCTTGTGGACATCGTCAGCAAAAACGGTGCGCTGCTTTTAAACGTAGGCCCGAAAGCGGACGGAACCATCTCCGATGAGGACACCGCGGTGCTGACTGCCATCGGCGACTGGATGCAGGTGAACGGCGAAGCAATTTATGACACACACGTGTGGAGGACGTTCGGCGAAGGACCCACAAAGGTGCAGGACGGCGGCTTTTCCGACGGCGTGAAAAAGAACTTTACGGGCGAGGATTTCCGCTTTACGGCAAAGGACGATACGCTCTTTGCCATTGCGCTGAAGGTGAACGACAACGGCGAATACCACATTCGCTCTCTGCGTATGCAGGAGCACACCGCCGGTACGGTGTACCACGGTTTAGTCGAGAGCGTTTCGGTGCTCGGCACAGACGATGCACCCGTGTGGACGCGCGACGAAAACGGGCTGCATATCAAGACGAATTATACGTCCGATAAGCCAATCACATTCAAGATTAAATTAAACTAAAATCACAAAACAAAAAGCAGAGTGTTCGGCTTGAGCACTCTGCTTTCGTTATTTTATGCAGTTATTCGGAGATATACTCGCGTACACGGAACTTGGCACCGGCGTTTTCGCACAGCTTGCGGCAGGCTTCAATGTCCTCTGCGGGCATGGTGCTGACGACCGTCATCACCACATGCGGCACGTTTTTTACGGCCTCTGCCGTAAAGTGCAGCATGGCATCAAATGCCTCCGGGCCGTATTTCGAGTGACATACCGCGTCGTACTTTTCGGCGGTCGGCGCGTTTAAGCTGACGGACACAATGTCCAAAAGCCCGTGCATTTCCGGCGCGGCGTTACGCCCGGTGATGCAGTCCGCAAGGCCGTTCGTGTTGACGCGCAGGGTGTAATTGCCCATTTCCTTTAAGCGCGCGGCAAGCCAAAGCATGTCGTCCCAGCGGCAGGCGGGCTCGCCGTAGCCGCAGAACAGAGTCCGTTTCCCAGCGGAGGGCGGGTTCGCAGTAGCCGCAGAAGACAATCTCCGCGTATGAATTGAGGTCGCGTTTTTTAAGGTCGGCTAAGATTTCCTCTTTTGTCGGCTCCGCGCCCTCGTACCAGAGGTTATCCGCGTACAGGCTGCCCGTGCTGTTGTTGCGCAGGCAGAAGTCGCATGCGTTCGGGCACCGGTTCGTGACGTTGATATAGAGATTATCGCCGTATTCATATGTGATGGTCAAGATGATCGCTCCTTTTACTTTGCGGCGTTCGGTAGCGTGATACCGAAAAGGCGGCAGGCGTTTTCGCAGGCGGTTTCTAAAACCTCCTGCGCCGTGATGCCGCGCACTTCGGCGATCTTCGCCGCGTCGTAGGGGATCATGGAGCTGTCGCAGCGCTTGCCGCGGAATGGCACGGGCGCCATGTAGGGCGCGTCCGTTTCGGTCAAAAGGCGGTCGAGCGGGATGGTCTTTGCCACCTCCGCGCTGTGGCGCGCGTTTTTAAACGTCACAACACCGCCAAGGCCGATGTACATGCCGAGCTTTACGGTCTCCTGTGCTAATTCCGCACTGCCGGAAAAGCAGTGCACGACGCCCTTCGGCTTGTATTTCCGCAGAATGTCCATCATATCGCCGTGGGCCTCGCGGTCGTGGATGACAACGGGCAGGTCGTGTTTTTTCGCGAGCTCCAGCTGGGCGATAAGCACCTCTTTCTGCTTTTCGCGCGGGCACTCGTCCTCCCAGTGGTAGTCGAGGCCGATCTCGCCGACGGCGACGATCTTCGGGTGGGAAAGCAGGGCTTCCACGTCCGAAAGCCAGTTATCGGGCAGGTCGTTTGCGCACTCCGGGTGGATGCCGACTGCACCGTAGATATAATCGTATTTTTCACAGAGCGCCACGGTTTTTTTGAGGCTTTCATAATCGGCTGCCATATTGATGACCGCAACGACGCCCTTTTGCGGCAGTACGGAGCCGAGCAGCTCGTCACGGTCGATGTCGAACTGCTCGCTGTCGTAATGTGCGTGGGAATCAAATATCATAGAGATTTTCCTTAGCGAATTTTGGAGCCTGCCGGGGTGCCGTCCACAAATACGACGCGCACATCGTCCTCGCCTGCGTCTGCCGCAAGGATCATGCCTTGGCTTTCCACGCCGCAGAGCACGGCGGGCTTCAGGTTCGCGACGACGATGACGGTGTGACCGATGAGGTCTTCCGGCTTATACCACTTCGCAATGCCGGATGCGACCGTGCGGGGTGTGGAGGTGCCGTCGTCGAGCGTGAGCTTCAAGAGCTTCTTTGCACGCTTGATCGGCTCGCAGGCAACGACCTTTGCGGCGCGCAGCTCAATCTTTGCAAAGTCTTCAATATTGATCCGGGCAAGACCCTCAATTTCCTTCTTCGGCTCTTCCTTCGGAGCGTACTTCGCTTCCACAGCGGCAATCTTCTCGCCCATCTCCTTCGGGTCGATACGGGCGAAGAGAATCTCCGGCTTGTCTGTTACTTTACCCCCATTCGGGTAAACGCCGAACGTATCGAGCGTATCGTATGTGCGCAAGGTCGTGCCGAGCTGTGCGACGATCTTCTCTGCGGTGTCCGGCATAAACGGCATGAGGAGCGCCGCGCCGATCGTGATGCTTTCCACAAGATTATAGAGAACGGTGGAAAGTCTGTCGGCTTTCGCTTCGTCCTTTGCAAGCGCCCACGGCATCGTTTCGTCAATGTACTTATTGCAGCGCTTGAAGAGCGTGAAGATTTCGGAAATGGCATCTGCCACGCGCAGCTGATCCATCTTCGTCTGCACGCTGTTCTTTGTGGCGAGCACAACGCTCTTTAAATCGTTATCGACATCTTCTACGACGTTTTTGTTCTCTACAACGCCGCCGAAGTACTTGTTTGTCATGGAAATGGTGCGGTTTACAAGGTTGCCGAGCGTGTTTGCAAGGTCGGAGTTCGTGCGTTCGATCATCAGATCCCACGTGATGGTGCCGTCGGATTCAAACGGCATCTCGTGCAGGACAAAATAGCGCACCGCGTCTACGCCGAAGAGGTCTACAAGGTCTTCTGCGTAAATGACGTTGCCCTTCGATTTGCTCATTTTGCCGCCGTTCATCAGAAGCCACGGATGACCGAACACCTGCTTCGGCAGCGGCAGGTCGAGCGCCATGAGGAAAATCGGCCAGTAGATGGTGTGGAAACGGATGATGTCCTTGCCGATGAGGTGCAGGTCTGCCGGCCAATCACGCTTGAACTGCTCGGTGGAGTTGCCGTCGCAGTCGTAACCGATGCCGGTGATGTAGTTTGTGAGCGCGTCGAGCCAAACATACACGACGTGCTTGTTGTCAAAATCGACCGGAATGCCCCACTTGAAGGAGGTTCTGGAAACGCAGAGATCCTGCAGGCCGGGCAGGAGGAAGTTGTTCATCATTTCCGTTTTGCGCTGCGGCGGCTGAATGAACTCCGGGTGCTTATTGATGTAGTCGATGAGGCGGTCTGCATACTTGCTCATCTTGAAGAAGTACGCTTCTTCCTTTGCGGGCTTTACCGGGCGGTGACAGTCCGGGCAGCAGCCGTTTTCGTCAAGCTGAGAAGCCGTGAAGAAGGATTCACACGGCGTGCAGTACATGCCCTCGTAGTGGCCCTTATAAATATCGCCCTGCTCGTAGAGCTTTTTAAAGATCTTTTGTACCTGCTTTTCGTGATAATCGTCCGTGGTGCGGATGAATTTATCGTAGGAGGTGTTCATCACGTCCCAGTTCGCCTTGACAATCTTCGCAACGTTGTCGACATATTCCTTCGGGGTGATGCCGGCGGCATTGGCCTTTTCTTCAATCTTCTGGCCGTGCTCGTCCGTGCCGGTCTGGAAGTAGACATCGTAGCCCTCCATGCGCTTATAGCGCGCAATGCTGTCGGCGAGCACGATCTCATACGTGTTGCCGATGTGCGGGCGGCTGGAGGTGTAGGCGATAGCCGTCGAAATATAATACTTCGGTTTACTCATGGGTGGATCATTCCTTTACAATGTATTTTCAAGGGGTTAATTTTTTCTACGGTTGAATGTATTCAACTGAATAGTACGGCGGAAAGTGCCGAGAGGATCATCAGCCCGGCCAAAATCGCCGCGCCGATGCGAACGATGAGCTTGCGTTGCTTTTCGGTTTTCATAGAAAGCTCCTTTCGCGGGTGCAGGGCATGCCTGTACGTGTACCCTTTATTTTACCATTCTTTCTTTCGCCTGTAAACCGCTAATTGACTTTATTTTCCGCCGCGGTTACAATAAAAGCGGAAATACTTTTGAAATGAGGGAAAAACCCGATGCAGTTTTTAAATACAGAAGAAAAACCGCGCCGCGCGGCGGTCATCAACGATCTTTCCGGTGCGGGGAAATGCTCGCTTACGGTGATGCTGCCGGTGCTGTCCGCCTTGGGGTGCGAGACATCCGTGCTGCCGACGGCGGTGCTTTCCACACACGGCGGCTTTAAAGATCCCGTGTACCGCGATTTGACGGACGATATGCTGAAAACGGCACAGCACTGGAAGCGCGAGGGGGCCGCGTTTGAGGGCATCTGCTCCGGATACCTCAGCAGCCGCGAGCAGATTGACACTGTGCGGGAAATCTTCGAGCTGTTTACGGACGAACACAGCCGTCCGCTGCGCCTTGTAGACCCCGTGATGGGCGACAACGGCACGCTGTACGGCATTTTTAATAAAGAAACGGCGCGGAGCATGACGAGGCTTTGCGAAAAAGCGGACATTTTAACGCCGAACATGACAGAGGCGTATTGCCTTTTGCACGAGCCGTTTAAGGACGGGCCGTATGACGAAAAGGAGCTTAAAAGAGTAATGAAAGCCCTTTCCGACTTTGGGCCGAAGGTCGTCATTCTGACGGGTGCGTATACGGATGAGGAGACAATCGGCGCGGCGTGCTACGATAGGGAAAAAGACGAGACGGCGCTGGTGCTTTCCGACCGCGTGCCGGGCAAATACCACGGCACGGGGGATATTTTCGCGGCCGTGATGCTGGGGGCGATGTTAAACGGCAAAACGGTAAAGGAAGCCTGTGCCGCCGCCGTGCGGTACACCGCAAAGTGCATAGAAGAAACGAGAAAAGCATGCGGTGACAACACCATTTGGGGCGTGAAATTCGAAAAATGTCTGCCGTTTTTGATGCACGATGTGCTCACGGAGAACGACAAATAAAGTCTTTGGTCAAGTTTTCTTCAGAAAACTTGCGGGTTCTTAGGGCAGAGCCCTAAGTCGCTTTCCGCAGAAAGCGAAATCTTATTGCCTAACAAAAAACCAGGAATGGTAGAAAGCAATGCTTTGCATTGCTTGAACAGTCCGGGGGACTGTTTAGCCTAGGAAACCCGGTTGCATAGGTTCCCAGAAAGGGCGGCTCAAAGCCGCCCTTTTTATATGGCTGTGAGCATGCGTTGATGCGCGTTATCTCTTCTTTTTCCTCGATCAGAGGGAGCTTGAAATTAAATAAAAACCGCCGGACATCGCAGGACATCAGAGGACATTGTAGGACATCGGAGGACATGTATTTGAAAAGTTTCCCTTTTGAGGGAAACTTTTCTGCGTTTTGGGGGTATGGGTGAAGAGACAAACAGGCGGGCGAAAAAACGAACGCCGTTTGGCGCTTCAAAACTTTCAGAGAGGATGTGGAACATGGTGAACGAAACGGCGAAGGAGGGCTTTCGCAGATTGGCGTTCGGCGGCATTCATGATGCCGTAAGGCTGCTCTTTTGCGAGGACGTGAACCCGCGCACGCTGAAAAACATGGATCTGTTCGCCGTCTCCGAAATTCGCAGACCGAAAAACGGCGGCATGGAAATTCGGTTTTTCGACCGAATCGAAGCGCTGCGGCTCCTCAGCGAGCTCGAGACGAGCGGAACGGGTGCACAGGCGCTGCTCTCCGCCATTGAAAGCGGTGCGGCGGCGCTGAAAGACGGGGATAAGCCGTGACGCCGTTTTCCGAAAAGCAGATGCAGGTCTTGTGCTGGTGGGGCGAAAAAAGCCCGCACCGGAATAAGCTTGCCGTCATCTGCGACGGCGCGGTGCGCAGCGGCAAAACCACCTGTATGGGGATATCTTTTTTTCTGTGGGCGATGGCACGCTTTCAAAATACGAGCTTTGCGGTGTGCGGCAAAACGATCCGTTCTGTGCGGAGAAATGTGGTCGCGGAGCTTATACCAAAGCTAAAGTCTATGGGCTTTTCCATGCGTGTGCGGCAGGCAGAGAACGAGATCATCCTATCGTATCAGGGCAGAGAAAACCGCTTTTACCTTTTCGGAGGACGAGATGAATCGAGCGCGGCGCTCATTCAGGGCATGACGCTCGGCGGCGTTTTGTTTGACGAGGTGGCGCTGATGCCGCGCTCTTTTGTGGAGCAGGGCATTGCGCGCTGTTCGCTGAAAAACGCGAAGCTGTGGTTCAACTGCAACCCGGAGCACCCGCAGCACTGGTTTTACCGCGAGTGGATTTTGAAAGCTGAAAGCCGAAACGCGCTTTACCTGCACTTTACGATGGAGGACAACCCGTCGCTCAGTGAAGATGTGCGAAAGCGCTACCGAACGATGTTTTCGGGCGCGTTTTACAGCCGGTTTATTGAGGGAAAGTGGACGGCGGCGACGGGACTGATTTACCCGTTTGCGCTTGGCCTCCTGTGCGAAGTGCCGAAAGCGGACTTTGAGCGGTACGCGGTGTCCATCGATTACGGCACGGTAAACCCGACCTCCATGGGCCTTTGGGGGCTTTTGTGCGGCGTGTGGTACCGCGCAGACGAGTATTACTTTGACGCGCGGCTTGAAAACACGCGGCGCACGGACGAGGAGCACTTTAAGGGGTTTTTGGAGCTCATTCGCGGCAGAACGCCCGATGTGATTGTATGCGACCCCTCGGCGGCGAGCTTTATCACACTTTTGCAGAGCCGTGGTTTTGCAGTGACGGCGGCGAAAAACGACGTTTTAAACGGCATCCGCATGACGGCAACGGCGCTGCGCACGGGGCAGATCAAGGTGACAAAGGGCTGCGTGGACGCGGTGCGGGAGTTTTCCCTCTACCGCTGGGCAGACGACGGCGCGCGGGATGTGCCTGTGAAGGAGAATGACCATGCCATGGACGACATCCGCTATTTTTGTTATACCGTGCTGGCCCGCGAATACCGCTGGGCGGATTGGAGGAAGTGAAGATGTTCCAAAAGCTTTTGCGCTGGCTGCGCGCCCAGATCGGCACGCTGTTTGGCGATGCCCCCGGCGCAAATGACATTATCCTTTCCGGCCAGATGGAAAACGCCCTTGCCTTGTGGGCCCAGATGTACGAGACGGGCGGCCCCTGGTGCACAGCCAAAAATGACCTGCACAGCCTGCACATTGCGGCCAGCGTGGCGCGGGAGTTCGCCCGGCTGGTCACGATGGAGCTGAAAGTCAGCCTGTCCGGCTCTTCGCGGGCGGACTATCTGGCAGAGCAGCTGGCGCCTTTTCTGGACAAGCTGCCCAACTACACCGAGATTGCCTGCGCTTTGGGCGGGGCGGTGTTCAAGCCCTATGTTTCCGGTGACCGGCTGCTGGTGGATGTGGTGCAGGGGGACTGCTTTTTC
>OGTL01000812.1_pt1 | contig 31139 bp, 20 predicted proteins | sample 1553601 | NCBI WGS metagenome assembly OGTL01 (sample SAMEA2580112, study PRJEB22360) | human gut metagenome | biome: human gut; feature: human-associated habitat; material: faeces | place: Denmark | collected 2008/2010 | reverse complement strand
ATACAACAAGTCCGTTGTATTTTTATTATAAAATTCTATACTCCCTCCTAGTCTGGATTGCAACAAATCAAAGTCGACACCAATATTGACTACAGCTGTTTTCTCCCACCTTAAACCGGAATTAGGCGGATAAGTGACATAGGATGAATAGTCGTTAATCCATCCGTTTACCCCACCGTCCGACACCGTCAAAAAAGGCCCGCTCATTTTGGCCACATTTCCGTTTATTCCATAAGTAGCCCTGAACGCAAGTCTATCGATCCAAGACACCTGCTCAGGGCCTAACAACCGATATTGTGCCCCCACAGACCATAACGGACGATATTGATATTTGGGATCGGTTCCGAACAAGTTCGACTGATCGATGCGCATACTGGCCGTAAGTGATAACTTATCGTCAAAAGTATAGGAAGCATTCCCATAAAAAGAGACATACCTATTTTCTACAAAATGAAAGCCCTGCCCCTGTGAGTTATAAGTAAATTGCCCACCTAAAGCTTCTGTACCGGTCAGGGTCTTTCCCAATAATTTTTCATCCAACACTTTATACGAAAGACTATGGTCATCATATCCGACTTTATAGGTTTTTGTCGACGAATTCTTCACCGCCCTTCTTTCTGCACCGGCAATTACGGATATACTATGCTTATCCTTATACACCTTATTAAAATTCAACTGTCCTCTTAAAGTATAGGAATCCCGATCACCCCTATTTTCTATAATCTGTCCACCCACAGGAATATTCTGAACAATTTCGTTATCGATGATCTGCGTAGCATTATTCACCATATTTCTGACAAACCACGAATCTTTATCATACAGATTTTTGGTATAAACAAAACCAAAATCCTGCTGATATCTCAAATCTAAAGTCAGCCCTTCGATGATTTTCAAATTCAAGTTCAAATTCAAATTTAAATAAGAATCTTTTGATTCATATCTTTGCTTATGCAATTCTTCCAAAGGATAATAGCTTTCGTCCAATAAGCCTAACCCATTCAACCGATCCAATTCTCCCTGAGATTTAGCCTGATACCAAGGTAGTTGGTTTCCCTCCTCGTCTTTCAATAAGAGATAAGACGCCTTGCTACTTCCTGTCAGCACACTCATTCCGGAAAATCCGTTATCGTAATCGGCCCGTTTTAAACTACCCAATACCCCCAAATCCGCTTTCAACCAATCAAAAAAATGAAACGTATTTTTCAGGTTAAAACCGATCCTTTCATCACTTTGTGCTTTCTCATAAGGCAGATTTTTCATATAATTGAAAGAAAGAGCATAATTATATTTTTTCACTCCACCATACACCGATAAATTATGCTGATGGACAATGGCAGGTACCCGCAAAAACTCATCTATCACCTGTTGGCGACGATCTCTCTCCCTGTATACATTCAACTGTTTTTCCAATTCTTCTTCGCTAATCAGGTTTTCCTTTCGATCAAACAAAAGATCCCTGACTTCGTTTACGTAATATCCGGCAGGACGGGTCCCCGGATTCAGATTAAAAAGTTCTTGCTGAAAATCGACAAACTCCGAACTACTCATCAGGTTATAATAATCTGTATCCGGCAGCGGAGTCAGTTTTATCGAACCGTTATAAGACACACGGGTAGGAGCATCCGCTCCACTACGAGTGGTGATAACAATAACTCCATTGGCAGACCTCGCCCCATAAATTGAAGCGGCGCTAGCATCTTTCAACAAGGTAACATTCACAATATCAGAAGGATTTATCGCTTCAAGACTACCTTCATACGGAACACCGTCTACTACATATAATGGAGTTTCATTTCCTGAAATCGTAGAAGTTCCTCGAATCTGAAGTTTTCCTTTATAGGAAGTCAGTCCGGCAACCATTCCCTCCAAACGATTCATAATGCCGGTTTGCAGTTTATGCTGGATATCTTTTTGATTGATAACAGTAAACGAACCAGCAGCTCTTTCCCGCGAAATAGTCTGATACCCGGTAACGATCACCTCGTCCAATTCTGTAAGTTCTTCTTTCAAACGTATAACTAACTCCGATTCATCGTCAATTTGTACTTCCAGGGTCTCCATCCCCAAAAAAGAAAATACCAGTATTCCCCCTACTGCTTCCTCGATTTCAAAACGTCCATCGACATCAGTGGTGACTGCTGCCGGAGTAGTTTTCGACCGAATCACCACACCGGGTAAAGGTGAACCGTCAGACTCACTATATACGACTCCTCTTACCCAATTTTTCTCTTCTTCTTGTGGTGATTTGGTTTTAAACGAAGACGGAGAAATAATAATCTGCTCGCCTATGATCTGAAAACTCAATTTCAGTCCGGACAAGAGCTGATGTAGAACTTCTTTCAAATCGGCTTTTACATCGATAGAAACTTTTCTGTTTACATCCACCAACGAATTATTGTAAACGAAGGTATAATCGGTTTGCCGTTGTATCTCATTAAAAACCGATTTCAAGGGTTGATCTTTCATATGAAGTTCAACCTGCAACACTCGTTGCTCACTTCCTGAAAACATTTTTCCTCTGGGTATAGCCTGTAAATCACCCATACAACAAAGTAGTATAAAACCGACTAACAGTCCAGTCAACTGTCTGAGAGGGATTCTGTTCATAATAAATACATTTTAAATTACATTCACTATACAGTCCATCCAGTCCCCTCCCCTGAAAAAAAATGAAATATTTTACAATTTTAATCTAACAAGCGTATCATTGATTTGATAATCAATATCGGACGATATTTTCAATACATTCAAAACCCGGTCCAAAGATTCCGATTTAAAAGTCGCTGTAAAACGATAAGCCAATAATTCTTTATTTTCAACCTCTATCTGCACCCCATACCATCTTTCCAATCTTTTAACGACCTCAGACATGAGGGTATTATCAAAAATCAGCAAACCCTCTTTCCAGGCAATACTGTTATATATGACCGGACACCCTTTTTCCGGGATAGCTTCGGATAAGTCATAAATGGTGACTTCTTCATTCTGTTGGACTTTGATCACCCGCTTGTTGTTCGGATCGAGGATATCCAACTTGCCGGATACCAAAAGGAGTTTTATATTATCATCGTTAGCATAAGTAGTCAGATTGAATTCTGTTCCGACAACCTGCACTACCACATTATTTTTACAAGTAATATACATCGGCCACCGGGGATTCGACTTGACTTTAAAATAAGCTTCTCCTTCCAAACGGATCTTCCGATTCAAAGTATCGAACTGTGCAGGAAAACTAACCCGGGAATCACTGTTCAGCCACACTTCACTTCCGTCAGGCAGAGTAACAAAACCTTTAACGCCAGTATTCACCTTATATTCGACTAAAGCTTCTTGTTGAGTAAACAACCCGGTATCAGGCATAGTTGCAATTATCTTTTCGTATTCAGTATCTTGGTTCAACAACTGCAATACATTATATAATACCAAAGGAAAGAAAAGTATAGCAGCTACCCTGGTAATCACTCCCCACACAGTGACTTTACGCTTATTTCCCCTTGGTGCCACCCGTTCCTCATAGGTCGAGTCCATAGACAAAGTATATGGAAGATTTTTCAATGCAGCCCGGGTCTTTAACCGGATATACTCCCGTTTATTCTCTTCGCTTTCTACAATCCATTCTACAACTTCCTTTCTTTCTGTCCCGGAAGCTATTCCATCGATATATTTTTCCAATAATTTCCTATCCATCATTTATAAACCTTTAAACTTTTCAGACAGCTATTTTAATCTGTTATCTGTCATCAGCCCGTTTATTATTTTCCATTTATTTTAATAAGCTACATGATATACATTCCCCCAAGCTTTTTCCCCTGAAAAAATAGAGTTATTTTACCAAAATAGAAAAAAATACATATAATCTTTCAATCTCTTTTTAAACACTTGTAAAGCTATTCTAATGCGATATTCCACTATTTTTTTGGTAATTCCTTTTTTTTGAGCAATTTCCTCATAACTCAAACCACATTCCCGGCTTAATATAAAACTTTCAGCTACTTTTTCAGGTAATTCGAGGTACACTTTTCTGATCAACTCCTTTAATTCCAAAGCTTGAATATCCTGCACCAAATCCGGATCATTCATTGCTTCAATTGCAATTGCCAACTCGTTCTTCTCCCATTCAGTCCGGGTTTGATTAATTTTCAATGCCATTTCATTTAAAGCCCTGTTTCTGGCAATGGTAAAAATATATGCCCGTATATTCCCTGCAGCATCTATCTGTTCTCTTTTTTGCCACAATGCAATAAAAGATTCCTGAGCAACATCTTGCGCAAGCAAACTATTCCTCAGATACCGATTTAGAAAGGTTACGACATTATTATATTCTGCCCGAAAGAAAAGTTCGAATGCCGCTTCATCCCCCTCCTTTATGGATTTCGCTAACAAAGCATTTTGCTTCATAACACCACGAATTTTTGACCCTCACAGACAAAAGTATACTTTTTCTTTGAACAAGAAACATTTATCTATACCAAAACTTAGTAGCATTACCCGGAACCTCTGTCCGGATGCCCTCAAACACCGATCGACTTTATTGTCGATGGGGCCACGTCTACGTTTAACTTTTGTTTTTCATAGACTTGGGGAAATTGTTACTTTTACCGAAAATTATATGATTACTTCTATCCTGGCCATGGTATCCAGGAAGGGCAGACAGAAAAAAACGAATATCATATATTGATTACTAATCCCCCATCCGGTTAAAACGGTAAGAGAAGGAAAGCATATAATAATCCTGCGTACTGGTCGAACTATCCATCCGGGTGTACAAATCGGTTACGGAATAGTGCACCTGGCTCCGGTCACGGAAGATATCGTTGGCCCGGAATACCAATTCGGCCTGTTTCTTTTTACCGAATTTCTTACCCAATTCAAGGTTCAGACGATTATTCGACTGGATGGTCACTGTCCCTGTTTTGTTCCAATAATAAGTATAAAAATAGTCTCCTCCCACAAAAAAACCTTTCCAGAAAAGCCACCTGCAATTGGCCATTACCGTCTCTTCGAGATTTTGAGCTTTACCGGTGGATGAATTCCGGGAATGGGAATAGCTTGTAGCATGCCGGCAATAAAAGTCGAAATTCTCCGATAAGTCGGTATTGACGCCGATACTGATTTGTCCCCGATGCATCTGAGTGACATTCTGCTGATCATCGTAAATCGAGGGTTGATGCGAATAACTGTAATCTCCCCCGAAATCCAAATGGATTTTTTTCACCGGCATCGAATAATTGGTATGTACATTCATACTCCACATCCCATTCAAATTCACCGGCATGGTCAACGAACCTCCCTTCGACACCAAATATCCATCGATCAAGGTGTCTTTACCGATAAATTTTACATTGGAAGAGATCTGATTGATCGTCTGCTGTACATCGAAATTAGCCCAGAAAAACCGGGAATTCATCGGTTCCGAACTGGTATACCTCATCGAAAGATGATGCGAATAAGACTTTTTCAATCCAGGATTTCCCTTAGATACTTGTAAGGGATTGCTGACATTCAATACATCCTGCAATTGCACGGCCGACGGAGAAGAAGTATTTCCATTGTAGTTGACACTGACATTCCGTTTTTCACTCATCCGGTAGGATAGCTCTGCCCGGGGTGAAATATCGAGATAGTTGGATCCGACCAAAGAATCGGGTTTCCCGATAAACCTGTTCCGGTTTTCCATCTGCATCAGACGCAACGAACCACCCCCGTTCAGCGTAACTTTCTCTTTATGATAATTATAATTTACCCCGAAATTCTGACTGACTTGTTTATTGATCGATTTATTCGTTAAGGCCGTATCTATCCCGATCAGCTCTTCGAATACGGCATCCCGGTAAGCCAGGCTATGCCGGTCCGCCTGATCTTTACTCGTCAGGAAATGATAATTGAAGCTAATACGCGCAAACTTCGTCAAAGGCTCGGAATAAGACAATCCGGTACCTATAGAATAGTTCATCCGTTCATTATCGTTTTTCTGAAAACGCAAACTATCTCCCCGCTCGGTTATTTTCTCGTGTATATGCTGATAATCACCGGAATTCGATTCATTATACCCTCCACTGAATTGAAACGTCAAGGTACGTCCTGTCTTTTTAAAAGCATGCATCCACGAGAAATTACCTCCTGCCCGTTTACTATCGTTTTTATTGATGGCTTTCGTTTCTGTTCGATTTAAGGTATCCCCGTTTTCCATACTGCTATTCCAGGACAAACTCTCCTGATTTCCCCGGGAAATAGTAAAATCAGGATTGAACCGGATCCGGTTCTTGTCATTGATCTTGTAATCCAGACTAAAATTAATTCCATGACTTTGATTATCCGAGTTCGAATGACTCTCATTATCGTACACGCGGCTTTCATAATTCCCGGTAGGCAAATATTCCTGACGGGAAAGGGAAGCAGAATTATTTACGTTCGCGTTCCAACGGTAATTTCCGCTCACCTGCAGTTTCTTATTGATCTGTGACGAATAATTACCCCAAAGTCCATGGTTCTTATTTTTGTTCCCTTCATCCCGGTAACGGGCATCCGGCAAGTCGTTCAAGGCCATCCGGCCGGCATTTCCGCTAAAAGTAATCTTTCGTTTCCGGTCGAATAAATTCAACGATACAGAAGCAGAATAGGATTTATCTTTCACCTTTTCCAGCCCATAAGCCAGTTCGCCGCGTCCGAACACCTTCATCTGGTTGGGATTCCGGGTTTCGATATTCAATGTACGTGATTTACTCCCATCGTCATAACCCGAGAATTTAGCCTCCTCACTTTTATCATCGTACATTTTTATACGGGCAACGAGTTTAGCCGGAAGATTCTTCAAAGCCGCAGCAGGATCATTGATCGCATATTCCATCCCATCGATGGTGATTTTTTTCACTTCCTGCCCCTGGGCCATAATTTTCCCGTCTACAATCTCGAACCCCGGCAATTTCTTCAACAGTTTTTCCAGATCGGCATCTTCGGCCAAGTGGACAGCCGCCGCATTGAACTGTAAGGTATCTCCTTTCTGCACAGTGAGCGGAGGCCGTGCCGATACCACCACTTCGTCGAGAATAAGTGCTTTCAGGGAAATGTCCCCGACAGCAGTATGTCCTTCCAACACAACTTTTTGTTCCAACGGCCGGAAACCGACAAAAGAGACTTTCAGCCACTGTTCGCCAGCCGGTAATTTCCCGACATCGAATTTTCCCAGCGAATCTGTAACAGCTACCAAAATTCGCTTTATCCCTAAAAAAATATGAGCGCCAGGGAGAGGCTTCCCATCCTCTCCGCTGACCACTCTGCCCGATAAACGGCAAGAGACCGAATCCGACAATACCTGAGCCTTTAAACTGCCTCCCAAGCACAGCAGACAAAGCAACCATACTATCTTCATCGTCCTCTGTCTTTTATCGTTTTTCTGAAACAGAGGGAGGGACCGCCCGTTCGGCCACACCTCGTTTATAATTCGGACGGCTGCTCATCACAAAGTGTAAATCCGCTCCATCCTTAATATCATTATAGGTTATATACGACTTATCGTACTTCTTCCCGTTCAGATATACTTCTTTCACAAACACATTTTTAGCCGACCAATTCTTGGTAGTCATCCGAAGATGTTTACCGTTGCTCATCTTCATATCGACCGCAGCAAGCCCGGGAGAACCCAGATTATACACATTGCTGGACGGAGCTGTCGGATAGAATCCCATGGTATTGAATATATACCAGGCCGACATCTGTCCGCAATCGTCATTTCCACTGAGTGCATCCGGCTTATTCCCATAAAAGGTATCCATGATATAACGCACCTTCTCCTGGCATTTCCAGGGTTGTTTCAGGTAATTATAGAAATACAGGATCTGATGGCAAGGCTCATTACCATGCCAGTAAGCCCCTACCCGTCCCTGAATATCGTGTGCTCCGGGGATATTATCGGCCATCTGGGTAACGAACATCGAATCGAGGCGTTCCCGGAGCAAATCTTCTCCGGCTTCATTGATATACCCCTGCACATCATGAGGAACATACCAGGTGTACTGTAAGGTGAAACCTTCGGTAATATCCCCCCAGCCATTGACAGATCCCGGACCTTGATAAGCGATCGGAGCGAAAGGAGTGCGCCAGTTGCCTTTACTATCCCGGCCACGCATATATTTCGTCCCGGGATCGATCAGGTTTTTATAAGATAAAGCCCGCTTCATGAAAAATTCATAATCTTCGGTTTTTCCAAGCTTTTGAGCCACCTGAGCAATACAATAATCGTCATAGGCATATTCGAGGCTCTTGGATACCGATTCTTTCTCCTTATCGAAAGGGACCCAACCTAACTCGGTATATTCCGGCAGACAATCATAGTTGGGATTAGTCGCCGTAGTCTTCATCGCCTCGTAAGCCCGTTCATAATCGAATCCCTTCACATCTTTCATGATGGCATCGGCAATCACCGATACAGCATGATATCCGATCATACACCAGGTTTCGTTGCCATAAAACGACCAGACCGGCAACATATGTTCGACACTCTTGTCATAATGGGCCAGCATCGAGTTGACGATATCGGCATTGATATCCCGTTGCACCAGATTGAATAAGGGATGTAATGCCCGGTAAGTATCCCACAAAGAAAAGACGGTATAATTGGTAAAACCCTCTGCCTGACCGATATTTTTATCCAACTCTCTAAACTTCCCGTCTGCATCCTGAAAGATAAAGGGATGCAGGAAAGCATGATAGACCGACGTATAAAAAGTCTCCCTCTGTTCGGGCGTAGCCTCGATCTTAAATTTCGACAACTGCCCTTCCCACAGTTTTTCGCCTTCAGCTTTCAGGCTTGCAAAAGTTTTTCCTTCCAATTCCTGCATATTCAGTTTCGCCCCATCACTGCTCACTGCCGAGACAGCGGTCTTCACCGTAACCACTTCTCCCTGACGGGTCGGGAAACGCATCCAGAAACGCAGGTCTTTTCCCCAGGCTTCGAGACTACTCCGGAAACGGTTAGTATTGTATTTCACCGGAATAGTATCCTGCATAATTCCAAAATCCCGGAAAGGTTTAGAAAATACAGCCGTAAAATAAACATGCCGTTCCGGTCCCCACCCTTTTACCAATTTATAACCGACAAGGGTCGAATCGTTCTCCACCCGAAGATTGCTCCAGGGACAACTCTGCCACAAGGTATGGTTCATGTCCAGCAGGATAAAAGAACTGTCCGACTCGGGATAGGTAAACTGCAGGATTCCGCTTCTAATCCCTGAAGTCATTTCTGCTTTTACCCCATAATCCAGCAGGTCTACGCCATAATAGCCGGGACTGGCCCATTCCTGTTCATGGCTATAGCGGGAACGATAACCGGTATCCGGATTTTCATGCGTCCCCGGAGTGAAATGAATCTTTCCGGTCCCGGGCATGAACAAAAAATCGCCCAAATCGGGGATACCGGTTCCGCTTAGGTGAGTCAGGCTAAAACCCAACAGCGTTTTATGATCGTATTTATATCCGGCTGCCGCATCGTAATAATCGGCATCCGTATCCGGGCTGATCTGAATACCTCCGAAAGGAATTTGTGCCCCGGGATAGGTATTTCCATACCCCGAAGTACCCACCAGCGGCCGTACATAAGAAATCAAAGGCTGTTGCTGTGCACTCACCGTCGCAAAAGCCAACAATCCGCCGACGGTAACCATAAATTGCAATACTTTTTTCATATAAAACATTTTATCCGTTTCTATTTCGTCATCGAATAGGGCTTTTGTTCTTCGGTGAACACTCTTTTCTTATTCGGCGTACTGCTCATTTCAAAAAAGAGCTCTCCACCGTTACAAATATCCTGATGAGTCAGATAAGCTTTATCGTATTCCCGTCCATTCAGTTTCACCGATTTGACATAACGGTTTTTAGCACTGACTTTCGGAGCTTTGATCACCAGATCTTTCCCATTTTCCAAATGTACGGTCATTTCCTTCAGATAAGGAGCTCCCAGTACATACTGGTCGGATCCGGGACATACGGGATAGAATCCCATAGCCGTAAAAATATACCAGGCGGACATCTGCCCGCAATCATCGTTACCACACAACCCGTCGATATTATTGCGATACATCCGATCCATAATTTCCCGCAGGCGGTATTGGGTTTTCCAAGGTTGAGAAGTCCACATATACAGATAAGGAATATGCTGGCTGGGTTCGTTACCATGCACATAATTACCCATCAAACCTTCTTTGGTAATATCCTCGGTATTTTCGTAGTATTTTGCCGGCAATTCCATGGTAAACAAAGAATCCAACCGCTCGATAAAGCGTTTGTCTCCTCCCATAAAAGCCTTCAGGCCATTCACATCCTGAGGTACATAAAAAGAGTAATTCCAGGAATTACCTTCGATAAACCCTTGGCCATGAGTATCCAGCACATCGAATTTTTCCTTCATCTGTCCGGCAGCATTCTTCGGCCGGATAAAACCCAAACGCTCGTCCACCAGATGTTTATAGGCTCCGGCCCGCTTCAGGTAAGTATCGGCCACTTCCCGGTCGCCCATTTTCTTCGCCATATGATAGATCGCCCAATCGTCATAACCATACTCCAGGGTGACCGATGCCGAACTACCGCTCTTTTCCATCGGCACATACCCCAATTCCATATACTCTTTCAATCCTTCGAGGTATGGAACGGTAGAAGTACTCACGACAGCTTCCAGGGCCAGTTTTTCATCCATCGGAATACCTTTCACGTAAGCATCGGCTATGACCGAAGCCCCATGATATCCGATCATACACCAGTTTTCATTGGCCATATGCGACCAGATAGGAAGCAAACCATGTACACTCTGCCGATAATGAGCCAGAAACGATGCCACGATATCTTTACTACGTGACGGATAGAACAAATTGAACAAAGGGTGCAGAGCCCGATAGGTGTCCCAAACAGAAAATACCGTATAATTCGTGAACTGATCCGCCTGATGGATCTCCTGATCCAATCCCCGGTAAGAACCGTCATGATCCATATACACCGATGGATTGATCATGGTGTGATACATGGAAGAATAAATATTACAAACCTGATCATAATCCCCCTTTACATCGATCACACTCAACGCATCTTCCCATTTCTGTCCGGCCTGCGCACACAACTGCCCGAAATTTTTACCCGCAGTCTCGATCCGCAGATTATTCAATGCACCGCTGGCACTCACCGGCGAAAGCGCAACTTTCACCTCCAAAGGCGTTCCGTCCGACAAGTCGAAATCAAAATAAGCCACGACATTCCGTCCTCCGATTTCGGGAAAATTGCGGTAGATATCGAATTTCCGCCACATTCCGTTATACAGCATCGGTTTCATCTCTTTATATCCGTAACCCCGGATCGGTTTTGAGAAAGTAATCGCAAAATAGGTGTAGTTCACCCGGGCCCAACCATTTGTAATCCGGTAACCGGTCAGCAAAGTATCGTTTTCTACCCTCAGATTGGCCCAAAGCACTTTTCCGTCGTAATTATAAATACCATGTTTCAGATCGAGGAGGATATGTCCGTCTCCTTTCGGGAAAGTATATCTATGTATCCCTACCCGTTCGGTGGCTGTCAATTCTGCCTTCACCCCATAATCCTCGAGCATCACGGAATAATAACCCGGCCAGGCTTTTTCTGTGGCATGTGAAAAACGGGAACGATATCCGCTATCGGGGTTTTCAGCCGTTCCCGGGTTAAATTTAATATCTCCGGTTACCGGCATAATCAGGATATCGCCTAAATCCGAATGCCCGGTTCCGTTAAAGTGCGTATGACTAAACCCTACAATAGAACTATCCCGGTGCTGATAGCCGGCACAATACTCGTATACCCGCGGTTGATAGGTTCCGTTTATATTATGCGGAATCGTATCGGTATCCGGACTGAGCTGTACCAAACCATGAGGTACGCAGGCCCCCGGGAAAGTATGTCCCATGCCGTTCGTGCCGATCAACGGATCCACATAATCGATTTTCTTCTGACCGTTTACCGATAATCCGCATATCAATAACGCCATTGTAAGTAAGTTTCTATTCATCTATCAAAAATTATTTCAGTTTTGTTTATTATGATGTTTCAAATATTCCAAAACAAATTTGAAGGTGTTTTTTGCCGGTTCGTCTTTCGCCTGAGCATATAGTTTTTCTCCCAAAGCAATGTATCTCGCCCTATCGGCCGGCGAAGCCTCGGCTACAATCCGGTCGCAAAACTGAATATAAGGAATTTCCTTGGTCTTGAATTTCGGAAATTCAGTTTCACAAACCGAAATCAACTCTTCCACCCCCTTCTTCAAAGCCGTTTTCGCCACCGTTACATAGGCTTGCAATTCCTCGTTCGTGTTCAGCTTCAAAGCTGCAATCTCACGTCCCAAAGCGGCAAGCTGTTTTTCAGTCCATATTTTTTCTTTCTGCGAAAGGACTTTCAAAAGCTTTTCGGTATACCGTTTATCCAATTCCTGTTCCACCTTTTCCTTACCGACCGTTTTATTGAAACGCTTGTGATTTTTCAACAGCCAGGCTTCATTAGCCGAACCTTCCGGAGTCAGTTTCGGATTGCTGAAAACAAACCAATAGGCCTCTTCCACCTTCTCTTTATCACTCAGCGTATTTATCAACTCGGCAGCAACGGCCTCCATCGCCGGATCATAATACCGAATCAGCATTTTCAGGTACTTCACCATAAATACCTGTTCCCGGTTACCGCTTTCATACTTCGCTTTCAAAGAACCATAAGCTTTCTCTTCATCGAAACTCTCTTCTATACGTTCGATGATCTCGTCCACACTATACGAACCGATTACTTTATGAAGTAACCGGCCTTCTGCATCCAACACCAAAAAAGTCGGATAAGCCCGTACCTCAAACCGTTTCCCCAACTCAGGCCCCTCTCCTTTTTCCATATCATACTTTACACAGATAAACTTCGGATTGAAATAATCTCCGGCTTTTTTCTGCGGAAACACATTTTGAGTCATATTCTTACAAGGCCCACACCAGGAAGTATAACAATCCATAAACACGTACTTCTGCTCACTCTTCGCCTTGTCCAATGCTTCCCTAAAACTCAGGTGTTCAAAATTCACCCCATCCTGTGCAAAGCTAACCAAGCTTATCCATAAAAATGCAATAAAAAGGAATATTTTTTTCATACTATTTTTCATCTATACCATTATACTATGTTTCCGGTATCCGACAGTTTATCGATCCACAAACCTCAAATCCCAACCTCCAATACACCATCGGTACCGGAAACGACACGGCAGAATTTTAATTCATGTCCTCAAAAGCCCCCCACCGACGCATTTACAAAACTGCCCTCCAACTCATATTTTTCACTTTGGTCAAACCTTTCCAAACTGCCGTCGGATCTGCTTTCAACTCTACCTTATCCGGATTATTGCCCACATAATATTTCCGTAAAGTTCCTCCTTCGGCAGTATTGTAAGTAGCGATAAACAAGGCATCTTTCATCGGTTCCATCGTCAGATCGAATTTCAACATCGTAATCTGATCCGTTGTTTCCAAAGGGATGGTTTCTACCCGTTCATTCCCCTTGTCGTAATTATAAGCATATAAAACATTGTTCTTTACATAAAACAAAACCGAACGGGTCGAAGAGAAAGCATAGAAATCTGCCGTCAAAATATCCGAAGCGACATTAGAAGTTATCTCATACATACTCTTAGCCTCCATATTGTTCACATAAAACTTGTAGATATACGCATTCGTTCCATCCCCCATAAGTGCGAATGAATTTCCGTCGCATACCCACGCTTTCGCTTCATTCCAGGTATTTTCCCCATATATCAATGTACGCCCTGTACCTTTTTGATCCCAAGGGAATGCATCCGTACTTTTCTGTTCCAATGTATCAGAATAAGGATATAAATAACTCTCTGTCTTATAAAAACGATTGGTCTCTCCGGAATACCAAATAAACTTTTTAAAAGATTGAATACTATAAAAAAGATATTCACTGGCAGGAATGTATTTAGTCATATCAGTCTTCAAACAGTTCAAAGGAAAAGAATACATACCATATGCCAGGATAGATAAAGAGGTGTAAAACAACTTACCGTTACTACATACAACAGCTCTTTGACTTTCAACTTTTCCATCTATATCACTCGGCTGCGGAACGATTGTAACCGGAATCATAGGTTCATTGTAAGACTCCAGTAAAAAATTATCGAATACATTGGACTCGGAACCCTGTAAGGTTTCCCGGTCTAAATAATAAGAACCCGATTCAGTAAGTACCCAAATCTGTCTGTAATCTTCACCTTGCTTACCAGTATGCAAGAACGAAACAGGACCATGCAAAGTAGGTAATCCACTGTTTTTCAGAATATCCTTAAGAATCAGTGTATCTATACCCGCCATAGAAATCATCTGTGCATCTGCATTCCCATTTGCATCTTCTCCCATCAGTAAAATTCCCCGGGAATAAGGAGTCCCGACAGTCACCGTAAATTGCTTTTTCCACTGTACCTCTGTTACTCTATCCCGGATTTTCAAATACAAATTATAAGTTCCGGGAGCCAAAGTAACCGGATAACTGAGTACCCGATCCGTAGAAATCGTATCTTTCACATGGCTATCAGACGGAGAAAAAATCACCCACAAATATTCAAAACGATCTGTATCGGTAAGGTCTCCCTGACTCATCTCTACAAAATCTCCGACATCAATTTTTAGCGTATCAATATTCAACAATACATTGTACATGGTATTGATCTCTCCAAAGGTCACCTCGTTGATATCATGATAATCGTAATTACCTTCATCATCATAACAGGAAACTATACTTAAAAGCATAATTCCCAGCAATATATATAAAATTTGTTTCATCATATTCATTTTTATCACGGTCAAACTTACTATTCATTCGTTTCGGGATATGCCCCGTTCGCATAAACACAACCACTGACCCACATTAACCGACCATCGTTTTCCAAAATTGGTTTTTTATCGTAATAAGCTTTATTCAATATCTCCGAGAATTTCCTTGAGATCACCATTTGTTCCACCATAGTTATTTTTTGGGGATTCTGAAAATCAGCATAGGTATAGCCCAATTCCAGACATATCCGGTTCAACTTTTCGGGAGTAAAGGTGCCGAATTCCCAATCCGACCACTGTGAAGGCTTAGGCATAATATCCGTTACTAAGATTTTATGCATTGTAGCGTCGAATTGTTCAAACACAACACTCCCGCTAGTAAAACCTTCCATTTTGTCGAATTCCTTAAAAGTCAAAGAAAAATGATCGTTAGCGACCAGTTTCAGTCCTAAGGTTACCGTATCGTTTTTCATTTCAGGCTGACGGTAAAACAATACCGGAATATAAGCATAGGAACGATTCGCTTCTACCGTATATTCATCTACAAGCGCCCTATAATCGATTCCTTCCCGGGCAGTCGTACTATCCGGATTGACTACGACTCTGAAAGGACGCGGATAATCTTTTTCAGGACCGGTAATCATCACTTTGATATTAACGACCATAGTATCTTCCTGAACTTTACCGAATTCAGCCAGCGTGTAAGGCATATAGGGCCAATCCTTTTCCGAGGCATAGGAATGACCACTCTGTACAGCAAAATAAATAGCTTCTTCTCCCTCGTACGACATTAAATCCCGCTCACAAGCGATACATAAGGGAAGCAATATCCAGATATATAATAATTTTCTCATAATTCATTATTTTAGTTCAATCTCATATCGGTTTCACTATCAGGAAGTGGGATCACATAATTACTCATCGACATATCGATCCACTGTTTATCGTTATCTGTCTCGAATCTTCCGTTCGGAAGCTGTTGCTCAGCCCTCCGTTTATAGAAGAAAAACATTTGTCCTTCCCCTAAAAATTCCCGCCGGCATTCTTTTGTAATCTCCTCCATCAAGGTCGGCTCGGTTGCCACCGAGCTAGGACAATTCCGGCTATTCCGTATCCGATCCAAATACCCTTTGGCGGTTACAAAGTCATCGGTATATTCAGCAGCCAACAAATAAATCTCACTCAACCGGATCAAAGGAACCATCTTATTCAATAACTCAGCCCCACTCGTTGTTATATCTTCATATTTCCGATGATAGTCGATCAGTTTTCCGGCATTGCTATAACTTGCCCAAATATTACGACGATAATCGTTTTCAGAAGCGTAAAAAGAATAGTCTTTCCCCAATTCCAAACGTTTACCCGTGAAAGTATATATCTGGTCCAGGGTCGGCAGGAACAACTTATCCTGAATCTCTGTACCCCGGTAGGAATCATATAACGAAAACATCACTTCCGAAGAAAATACCCGGTCAGGTTTAGAAACATCGGTAGCTGCCGCATGGGTTACAAAAGGGAATATCTCCGCCCCTTCCACCTGTACTTCACGCAGAATCTCTTCGGCAGTAACCAACGCATTACTTTCATCGTGTCCCCAGGCATAAGCCCGGACCAACAAAGCTTTTACAGCATAATAATTCAACCGGAACTGACGGTAATTCAATGCATTATCTCCGATACTGTTTCCCTCGTTCCGTACCCCATCCGTCAAAACCGGATCGGACTCTTTCAGTAAATTCAGAGCAGTTTTCAAATCTCCGATCACCGACTCCAAAACAACTTCAGCAGACAGTAAAGGAGAAATCTGAGCATCGGTATTGGTTACGTAGGGGATACATTCGGCCGTTTTAGAAGTTTCATCGTAAACAGGTCCGAACAGACGCAACATATCCAAATGGAGCATCGCCCTTAAAGCCAACGCTTCACCTTTATACAAACCGTAATATACACCGGGTAAAACGTCTTGCCGTTCATCACATTTTTCGATAATGATATTACAATTCAATATCAGCGCATAAGCCTTTTCCCAGATAACCTGAAATACATCTTTGACATTCTGCTCCTCATATTTATAAGCGCCGAGCATGGAATTAAAATCAGACCCATTCCCGTATTTATAATACTGAGCCATCAAATCGATCACCCCGGCACTCAAATTCCGGCCATAAAGTGAACGATCGACCAATCCCACATATACACCGTTAATCGCTTTTTCAAATCCCTGTCTATCTTCGAAAAGCATATCTTCATTCAAACGATCGGAGGGCGTTATATCTATCCAGGAATTACAGGCACTGAAAACCAACAGGCATAAAAGCCAACCATATTTTATTTTCGTTTTCATATCTCAATCAGTTAATATTACATTTTAGAACGTCACACCTAATGAAAAGGACACCGAACGGGCAAAAGGATAACTCAGACCACGTTCATTTTTTACGGTCGAAATCCGGAAAATATCGTTCATATAAGCCCGGACAGACATCGAAGAAGCTCCGATATGTTTTAACCAGGGAGCTGTACTTTCGTATCCCAACGAAATCGATTCTCCCGACAACACATTATTATCTTCGACAAAACGGGAAGATATCGGCGTCACTTCACTGCTGGCGATAGATTTGAATTTAGCCTGATCACCGGGTTGTTTCCAACGATCGTACAATGCCCGCTTATCCAGATTTTCCCATTTCTTTGAAGAAGAAAGATTTTCTACTTTATCATAAAGGGTCTGCATAAAAATCTGTCCACCCAAACGATAGCGTAAATTAATAGAAGCAGAAAAACCTTTGTAATAGAAAGAAGTACCGATCACCCCCTCCACTTTCGGATCACTGTTTCCGACTACGACTTCATCATCGTAATTATGCACAAAAGTCTGTTCTCCGTTCTTATCCAGGAAAATTTCACGCCCGGTTGCCGGATCGATACCACAAGATCTCACTGCCCATAAATCGGAAGGACTTCCACCGTCGTAATAACGGGTCAGATTACGGTTCCGGTTATCTAAATTATATTTCGTCAATACTTCGCTCACCTCTTTATATTCCGATGTCTGATGACGCAAATTCATATTCACGGACCAAAACATATCTTCTCTACGTATGATAGAATAATTCATCGTCAGGGTTATCCCCTCGGTGATTTGTTTTCCGACATTGCGGGGAAGCGTCTTTACACCGGTCGAAGAAGCCGTACCTATCTGTACCAATAACGGATCGGTTCTTTTATTAAAATAATCGAAATTGACCCTCAAACGATTGTCGAGGAAAATAATATCGAAACCGATATTCCGGTCCAAGGTTTTCTGCCATTCCAAATTGCGGTTTCCGAGATTCGAAACGATTGCACTCGAACCGAAAATATTCATATTGTCGGTATTATAGGTATAAATCCGGGTAGAGATATAATCATCGAAATTCTGGTTCCCGGGATTACCGATAGAAGCCCGCAATTTCAACAAACTAATACCCTCTATATCACTGAAAAAAGCTTCTTTATGAATATTCCACCCCAAACCCACAGACCAGGTATTCGTAAACTGCCTGTCCGAACCGAACACGGAAGAACCGTCCGAACGGTAATTCACATCCAGCAAATAACGGTCGTCATAAGCATATCCGAAATTCAGGTAATAACTGACTGCCCGTTTTTTAGAATCCTGATAAGTAGCGTTACCGTCTTTCTGATAACCTAATGCAAAAGCAGGGTTGGAAAATTCATCATCGATAAAGCCCTGAACTTTATAAGCACTATTATTCGATCCATTCTGACTCAGACGCATTCCGCCGACCACATTTACCATATGTTTCTCATTAAATAATTTCCCATATGTCAAACTAAAATCACCATCATAATTCAAGTTTTGAGTATTTCTCTCTTCATAACTTCCTTTATTCGCAATATCTGCCTGACTGTTAAATTCTGTATTGAAAGGAGACCGGAATTTTTTCATCTGTTCGTTCGATTTGGTCAAGCCGAAACGTCCCCGCACCCTTAACTCATCGATCACTCTCCAGTCTACTTCAAAATTATTTGTAAAACCGGTTGTCTTGGTTTCTTCGAAATTGGTCTGGTTCATATCATACAGCGGATTATAATAAGTTGCTGCATAGTTTTGAAACAATATTTTCTTTAACTCACCATTTTCATCGTATTTCCGGAAATAAGGATTTGCCTTGGCAAATTCAGAAAAAGCAACCGGTTCCCGATCGGCTTTCGAATAATTGATATTCAGATTATTCGTAAAAGATAATTTTCCCTTACGGTAGATCAAACGGATATTTCCATTCATCACTTCCCGGTCAGAGCCTTTCATCACCCCTTCGGTCTTGCCATAGCTTAATCCGGCACCATACCGGAAAGTAGCGTCTCCCCCTTCAATCGAAAGCGTATGTTTATGCGTAGTAGCAAAACGCAGAGGCTCGTTCATCCAATAGGTATCTACTCCGCGAGCCACTTCTTTCATCAGGTCATTATAGATCTGATCCTGTTCTTCGTCTAAAATATTTCCCTCATCGTCTATCAAACGATAGCAACCGGCCAGGCGTTCGAAAGTCAGTTTCTCATAAGAATTCATCAGATTATAATCCGACAGATCGGCAAAAGTCAACTGCAGATTACCGTTATAGTTTACCCGAAGCGATCCCATGGCAGGTAATTTAGTCTCGACGACCACGACACCGTTAGCTGCTTTCGAACCATAAATGGCTGTAGCTGCAGCATCTTTCAATACGGTGATACTTTGTACCCGGTCCATACTCAAATCGTTGATAGTCTCCAAATCGGATTCGAATCCATCCAGAATAAACAAAGGCTGATTCGGATCGGTTTCATATTCATCGGTTAAGCCTACGATACTACTTTTACCCCGAATCTCGATATTGGGCAAATGGTTGGGGTCGGAACCGAACTCATTGTTTTCGATAATGGCAAATGAAGGATCGAGGGTCTTTAAACTCTGTAATACACTCTGATTCCCGACCATTTTGAGTTCTTTCGAAGTAAAAGTAGTCGTCGATCCGGTAAAACTCTCCTTTTTACGGGTAAAAATACCGTTCACCACCACCTCTTCCATTTCGGCAATATCGTCTTCCAGGACTATATGCAAATTTTCCTGTCCGGTATACTTCACTTCCTGTTTTTTCATACCGACGAACGAAAATACCAGGATCATATCTTTCTGATCAGGAATTTCGAATTTAAAGTTTCCTTCGGCATCCGTCACACCTCCCAGCGTAGTTCCTTTCAATATCACCGTAACCCCGGGTAGTTTTCCCCCTTTGGTATCCGACACAACTCCCTGTACCGTTCTCACTTTTTGGGGAACTGCAGGTGCCGCCGTCTTCGGTGCCGTCTTAATCAGAATTACATCATCGTCCAAACGCCAGGTCAAATGAGTACCGTCGAGCAATTGTCTCATCACTTCCTCGACTCCTGCATCCTGTACCTTCAGGTCTCTTTTCCCACATTTCCTGAGTTCATCCACCCGGTACAAAAACTGGTAATCCGAAACTTTCCGCAGTTCTTTGATAATTTCCAGTATCGACCGTTGCTCTAAATTGAGCGTCACCTTAACTTTTTGAGAAAAGCCGTTAGCACTGACTGTAAATGTTGTCAGTAAAACCAAGTAAATCCCAAGTCGCATAATCTTTAGGAATTTTAACACATACTCTCCGGGACGAAGAGCATACATTCGATTTTTTTTCATAGATTTGTATATATTTAATTAATAATGTGGACGAAAGTTCACAGGGAACGGAAGGAGGTAGGATGCCTTCCGTTCTTTATTTCGTCCCTATCACAACACAATTCTCTTTTATAGAGATTTTTATACCGGACACTTCCTCGAGCATCCGGATAATTTTGTCAAAATCATCATATTTTTTCAAATCACCACTGAAGGTATATTGTTTTACTTCTTCATTGGTATAAAACACAGACATTTCATACCAACGCTGCAATTGTTTCATAATTTGCTCCAACGACTGTTCTTCGAATATAAATTTCCCGTCTTTCCAAGCCAGATACATACCGACATCTACTTTTTGTACCCGAAGCGACCGATCGCCTTTACAAAACAGAGCTTGTTCTTCCGGTTTCAGCCGCACAGAACCTTTCTCATCTCCCACTTCGACACTCCCTTCCGCCAACGTTGTCGTAACCTGCTCATCGTTTTCGTAAGAAGCCACATTAAATTTCGTTCCCAATACTTTCACGTCTATACCGGCGGAAGTGGTTACCACAAAAGGGATTTGTGCATTCTTCGCCACTTCGAAATAAGCTTCTCCTTTCAGAAATACCCGGCGTTTCTCAGCGGTAAAATTGACCGGATAACGCAACTCGGTTTCCGAATTCAACCACACCCGGCTCCCATCGGCCAGCTGAATCTGAAATTCTCCGCCTTTAGGGATAATCAGGGTATTGAATACTTCTTCCTTTTCCAGACTATCCGATTGCTGATAAGTAATGCCCTGCTCATCGAGCCGGACCTGTTGCAAATCAGCTTCCCGGCCCCAACCCACCGAATCGTTCAACAACATGGTTCTGCCATCGGCCAATACCAACAAAGGACTTCCCTGAGCCAAACTAATCGTCTGAGTAGTCCTTTCACTCGTTTTACGAGTCTCATCCAACTGCCACTTCAACACTCCCGCAGCTCCCAATAATAACACGATCAAAGCCGCATAACGATACCAGTATCTAAAAACAGGATGAATAGTCCGGTTTCGTTTACTGAATTTTTTCCATTGCCGACCGATTTCTTCTTCCGGATAAGGCTCCAGAATATCGCCTGAGCGGAATTCTTGCAAAAGCTCCTGATATTCCTGTTCATTGCCGGCCGATTCTTTCCTCCAGGCCTCCAGTTTCGCCCGGCGGTCCTCATCGATAATTCCGGCAAATTCCTCGGCTATCCATTGAGAAACCAGTAAACGATGTTGTAAATCATCCATAAATTTTCACTTTTACACCGACGCCTTTTTTGACATCATTTATATAAAAGACGACATTTCTTCTTAAACGGGTGAATGAGGATAGAAAATTTATTAAAAATTAAAGTTATAAACTTTCCGGCCGGAACCATTAACTTTTGTTAATTCCTAAGCAATTAATATTTTATTGCTACTTCCATTAATACTCAGCTCCTCATTTTTGTTTCGGATCGATCGGTGTGTGGTTAAGCAGAATAATCACGTAAGATAACAAATAATAAAAGCAGATATTCCTTCGAAAGAACCTGCCGCAATACGGCATAAGCATTCTTTTTCAATGTTTTGACGGTATTCACGGAGATACCTAGTTTTTCTCCTACTTCGGCATTGCTGAGCCCTTCCATACTCAGCATAATAATCTGCTTACTCTGAGCAGGCAGCTTGTCGATCGCCGTATGCAGGATACGGAAAGTCTCTTGCCGGGTAACTTCTTTTAGGAATACAGGATCGTCCGCTTCTTCTCCATGCATGTACTCAGACAGATAATTAGCTTCGGCTTTCTTATGTTTGATAAAATCTAAACAAAGATTCCGGGCTGCAATATACAGAAAAGCCTTGGCATTCCCTAAAGAGTCGAATTCATTCCATTTTTCATACACTTTTACAAATACCTCCTGCGCAATATCGGCCACTTCCTCCTCTTCCGTATATCGTTTAATAAAGTGACATACCGGAATAAAAAAACGTTCGAAAAATTCCTTAAATTCTTTACTTTCCCTTTTCTGCATATTCCTCCCAAGCTCTTTCCAGCAAAAATACATTTTTTTTATGGACAGAGCAATACAGTAACCGATCAGGCAGAGAATAATCGTTAACGATGATATTGTCCCTTATCTTTCACTAAAATAACCTTCAGTTCCGGATCGTCCAGCATTTTATGCCCCTTAGGGGTAAGCAGCAATTGCCATTGGGTTGTCCGATGTTTCCAGGTCAACAAATCGATAGATCGGTTCAAATTTTCCTTGATGGTCGAATACCACCAACCCGGAAAGGATAAAGCATGGACTATTTTATGGTCCACCGCTTTCCTTAATTTATCCATGTAAGAATCGATTTCTTCGGATTCCAACCGAGACGGATTTTCCCAACCGATATACAAAGAAGTATAATATCCTTCCTCTGTAAATCGCTGCAAAGCTTGCCAATTACGACTTTCAATGATCAACCTTTCTTTGTCGATGTCATACCGGGAAGTCAGATCAGCCAACTGAGTTAACATAGCCGAAACATTTTGTAGATCGAGATTTTTAATATCCAACCACAATTTACCTCCATTTTGCTGAATATAGCCAAAATAAGGTTCTATAGACAGGTTAAAACTAGTATCTATATCATGTGTCACATCGAATACCGAATCCTGCCGAAAGACGATATCTACTTCAAAGTTACTATACCTTTCACTGTGTTCATATAATTTTTCCATCGAATTGCAACGATGCAACCAAATTTTATCCGGATGCTCCCCAACCTCGTCGATGGCTACGATACACCAAAAAAATAGTCCAATGACACAGGCAACTCCTATAAATCGAATAATACGCACAATTTTTTCTTTTCACTCGGATAAAAGTAAAAAAGACCTGACAAAACCACAAAAATATTCGACAAAACCGGAATTTATTTCGATTAAATAACGAATTTTATCCATCTTTTAAGTCTGATCTCTGATTTTCACCCCCCTCTCCCTTTATCCGTACCAACCCATCGCTTAGCCGGATGAACCGAATAAACTTTCAGGCGATTCATTTGACAATCCTGAAATAATAATTATATTTGTCACGAAAAATCACCTTATAAGTCGGAATAATATCATTCTGGGAGGCTCGGAAGGAGCAGTCTCCGGGAAAGGTTTGTATTTCTAACAAAAAAGGAGAAAAATAAGATTGTTCTTACTCAATCTTGAACTAAAACAATACCCCTAAGTGTGAGTATCGAAAACATTTCATATCTTTGTTGCGTCCTTTACAGGATAGCATTTTAAAGATGAAAGTGTTTCACTTTTATCCTTGACAGGAAATCTGACAATTTCGAGAATACAAGGATAATCAATACAAACACTCATCACTTGTCTGTTGATGTATCGTCAAAGTACATACGGATAAGTGTGGGGTATTGTTTATTTGTATTCGGGTTTTGTCAGAACCTCCTGTCAGATAAAGCAAGGCTCCACACTTTCTTTTTATAATCAACCGGCCAATCGGAGTCTGTGGTCATAAAACGATTTGAACATCAGTTATAAAATTCAAATTCATTGCATTATGAAAAAAATTTCATTCATTCTGCTGGCTTTGCTATGCTGGTCAAGTATGGTGTCGGCACAGGAAAATAACAATCGTTTACGTAAAAAGTACCGCAATCTGAGTTTTGTAAAGCAGGAATTCGAACCGGCTTCTTACTTCGGTATGGATCAAACGCTCAAAAGTAATTTCGGAGCAGCTTTCACCGTCGGCAGGACTTTTTATCTTCATAAAAAACCGATAGCCGGTTTGATCCGTTTCGGTCTCGACGCCACCTGGTTCGATTTGAATTACACCAATTACAAACTCGAATACCGTTGGGAAGACAATTACGATGAGGAAGAAGAACCAGAAACCAGTAATTTCCATCAAGCTGAAATCGGCATGCAAGTAGGTCCTTCTGTTACCGTCAATCCGGTCGGGAAACTAAACGTCAACGCTTATTTCCGGTTTGCCCCCAGTTTTTCAGCTTTATACGACGACGATACCCTCCTAGGAAACTATGCTTCTTATTTTGTCACCGGCGGCGGTATCTCTTACGGAGTTATCGGCCTTGGAGTGGAATCCAGATGGGGAAGTTGTAAATTTAAATCTTTCGGAGGCGGTGATTCCGAAGAAGACGAACAGGAGCCGGAACCCGGAAAATCCAAATTCAACGGAATGCGTGTTTACCTATCCTTCAGATTTTAATATTAAATCAGCTTAATCATGAAAAAGATATTACTATTCATTCAGGTGTTTGTTGCTGTATGCCTGACAGCCTGTTATACCAATGTGATTACCGATTATGAAGGCGAAGGCGACGGAGGCGGCGGAGGCAATCCTTCCAATCAATTTATAACCCTGTCCGATCCTGCTCAACTCAATCAGACAGCTTATGCCGACTCTCCCTCCTGCGAGATCACTTTTACCACCACCTCTTCGTGGGAGAGTTATATCCAAAACGATGAAGCCCGCTCCTGGGTTACCGTAACCCCTTCTGCCGGAGAAGAAGCCGGGGAACATACCATGCAAATATTATTAGATGAAAACACGACAGGAAATCCCCGGACAGTTCGAATCGAACTAAACTGTCAAAGCCAAACCGAAACAATCACAATCAATCAGGAAGCTGTCCGGCAGGACGGCAGTTTCCCGGAATCTTACGAACCGGATCCCTTCGAAGCCTGGGTGGAGCGTATCACCATCACAGAAATCACAGAAGGAGTAGAAAACCGGAATAATTGGCTGGAAATCAGATTCGGTTACAACGATAACCAAATTCAGTATATTGAAAAAACAGGCATTTATACAGAAAATATCGAAGGTGAAGAAATTCAAAATGAAACGATACTGTCAGATATTCATATAAATTATATACCCGAAGATCACCGTTTATTTTATGAGCAGAATACTTATGAAAATAACAATCAGGTTACTCAAAAACTTTACAGCGAATGTATGCTGAACGAACAAGGCCATATCAGGGAAAATCAGGCAACTTACTTCGACATGATGAGTAATGAAGAGCCCATATCGATTGTATATCGTTACAAAAATTTCCGTTTACAAAATATCGGTAGCGACCAGGAACAGTTCCAATATATATGGTCGGATCAAAACAGAGTAGAAACACAGGAAAAAATCACAAGTGACGCTGAATATGCTACTCTGGAAACCTTCACGTACACCACGGAAGAAAATAATAAAGCCAACCTGGACCTTAATCAACTTTATCAGGAGGACTACCTGTCGATGGTCGGTTTGCTAGGGAAACGCAGCCAAAATCTGTTGGCTTCGATCAGCGACAAAAAAGGCAGCAGAACAGAATTCACTTATACTTTCAATATGTCCGGTTATGTAGAAACCATTACGGCCACCCATTTCTTTGAAGGTATTAAAACTCCGACGAAACAAGTGTATATTATCTTTTATCAAGGCTTTTGAAGTTGAAAATCCACATCTTTTTCAACGATTACGGAGTAATTTTCAACTTTCAGGTCCTATCTTTTTCAGTGACAACGGTTACAGTGATCAGATTTGATTTCCATAACCGTTGTCACTAAAAAACGGCAGGATTATTTCGGTACTTTTCGTCTTCGGTATTCGTGTCCGGGAACCCGGTCGCTTCTGTCAGTCGTTTACCTTATTTTTTTCATTGACCGGTGGTATCTGACAAACGTAGTGAGGAGTTATACTATACATCTCCCTCACAAAATTACCCCTTTCCGCGAAAAACACAAACAAAAAAAATTCAGAAAATTTAATTCAGAAATCAAAATTCCAATTCTTCGGAAAATTGACTATTTTAGCAGATCATTTTATCACCATTTTCATGACAGATTTAAAAGCAATCACTTCACATTTTGCCATTTCGGGAGAGGTGGCAGAAATAAAACCGCTAGGATCGGGGTTGATCAACGATACCTTCCTGGTAACAACCCGATATCCCGATACCCCGGATTACGTATTACAACGCATCAATCAGGCTATTTTCACGGATGTTCCTTTATTACAGGAAAATATCCGTTACATTCCCTCCCGTATCCGTTACCATTTGCAACAACGGAATGCAAACGATATCGACAGGAAGACATTGACTTTAGTACCTGCTACAGATGAAAGGCTTTATTATTACGACGGAAACAGTTACTGGCGGCTGACTATTTATATCGCCGGATCGAAGACTTTCGAACAAGTGACGCCGGACCTGGCCTATCAGACCGGAAGAGCTTTCGGAGAATTTCAATACTTTCTGTCAGACATTCCGAATCCACCGATCGGAGTGACCATTCCCGACTTTCACAACATGGAATTCCGCCTCGGACAGTTCCGGGAAGCGATCGCTCGAGACAAAGCGGCCCGTCTGGCTAAAGTGCAACCGATCGTGGATGAACTGCTCGGACGTTCTGAGGAAATGTGCCGGGCTGAACGGCTTCACCGCGAAGGGAAATTACCCAAACGCATTACCCATTGCGATACAAAAGTCAACAATATGCTGTTCGATCAGGATGACCGTTTTCTTTGTGTGATCGACCTCGACACAACGATGCCTGGATTTGTATTGTCGGATTTCGGTGACTTTATCCGTACCGCTGCCAATAAAGGAGCAGAAGACGATAAAGAATTGGACCGGGTAGGTCTCGATATGGAAATATTCCGGGAATTTGCCCGGGGCTATCTCGAAACGGCAAGTGCCTTCCTTACCCCTATCGAAAAACAATTGTTACCCTATGGGGCACAACTTCTAACCTATATGCAAACCGTCCGTTTTCTGACCGATTACCTCAACGGAGATACATACTACAAAATCCAATATCCCGAACACAACCTGCAACGGACCTTGGCTCAATTGACCCATCTCCACAGCATAGACAGTCATCTGGAAGAAATGAACGCCTGGATTAATCAACTCTCAAATCAGTAATTATATGAAAAAAATCACTTATCTATTGACCGCTTTTCTGATCCTGGGCATCAGCAGTTGCCAATGTCCTAAATCTTCGGATCAAACGACTCCCAATCTGATTCGCACCGCTATTCCGGAACGTCCGGCCGGCCAGACAGACGTCATAGGCCTTCGCTGTGCACCCCTCGACACCGTACGGGTCGGTTTTATCGGATTAGGCATGCGCGGCCCGGGGGCCGTCTATCGTTTTACCCAAATCGAAGGTACTGCCATCAAAGCCCTCTGTGACCTTTATCCCGAGCGGGTAGAAAAAGCCCAGGAGATCCTCACCAAAAACAATCGTCCCCAGGCTGCCGCCTATAGTGGAGAAGAAGGCTGGAAACAACTTTGTGAACGCCCCGATATCGATCTGGTATATATCGTCACTCCGTGGTTGTTGCATACTCCCATAGCCGTTTACGCCATGGAACACGGTAAACATGTCGCCATCGAAGTCCCCGCAGCCATGAATCTCGATGAATGCTGGCAACTGATCAATACTTCCGAAAAGACCCGCAAGCACTGTATGATGCTGGAAAACTGCGTATACGACTTTTTCGAACTCACCACCCTGAATATGGCCCAACATGGATTGTTCGGCGATATCCTCCATGTCGAAGGTTCGTATATCCACAACCTGGAAGAATTCTGGGCGGCCTATCAAGGCAACTGGCGGCTGGATTTCAATGAAAAATACCGGGGGGATGTATATGCCACCCACGGCATGGGACCTGCCTGTCAACTCCTCGACATCCACCGGGGAAATAAAATGAACTACCTCGTTTCTATGGATACCAAAGCCCTGACCGGCCCGAAACTGGTAGAAAAGATCAACAAACGGGACGGTAAGGATTTCCAGAACGGAGACCATACGATGACGATGATTATGACCGAAAACGGCCAAACCATGCACATCCAGCACGACGTCATGAATCCCCGGCCTTATTCCCGGATGTACCAACTGACCGGCACCGAAGGTTTCGCCAACAAATATCCGGTAGAAGGCTATACATTCCGTTCTCCGGAGCAGGTCGAAGGTGTACCCGATCACGAAAATTTAAGTATGCACTCGTTCGTCCCGGCAGATGTGAAACAGGCGCTGATGGAGCAATACAAACACCCCATTCAGAAAGAACTGGAGAAGAAAGCCAAAAAAGTCGGCGGACACGGTGGCATGGACTTCATCATGGATTACCGGTTGGTATATTGTTTACGCCACGGCCTCCCTCTCGATCAAGATGTCTATGACGCAGCCGAATGGTCCTGTCTGGGCGAACTCACCCGCCTCTCCATCGAAAACAACAGCATGCCCGTCGAGGTCCCCGATTTCACCCGGGGCAGTTGGCAAAAAATGAAGGGATACCATCATTTTATGATCGGAGAATAATTTTACCCATCATTCAAAATAAAAATCGTGCAGATCCGGGAAGGTTCTGCACGATTTCATTTTTGGTATTTATATAGATATTTACATGAAATGTACGTTTGTAGGTATAAATATGTATATAATTACCAAAAATTATAAATTTAAGTCTCTTTTGATATGATTTACCGGGTTTCTTCCTATCTTTGTCTTCACATACCATGGGGCAGACCTGGATTTGACAGCATGAAGAATAGGTATGTAAGCATGTCGGGAGCAGTGAAACGGCCCGTAAATCCCGGACACAAAATTTTAGTTGGCGAAAATAATTACGCTCTCGCTGCCTAATCTTTAGAAGATTGAAGGCTTAATCCCTGTTCAAGGAACGGGGACGGGACATCCCGCCGGTGGTTCCACCTTATTCCGGCCGGCATACGGGGTGCAGTCAATTTAAGGTTAGTCTTAGCCCACCTTTGGCGAAAGGCGAAAATTTAAGAGGATAAGCGATGGCTTGGGTGTCACTTTCCGGACCATCGTCGAAAACCAATAAGTGACTAAGCATGTAGAAAGCATATGGATTCCGTGTTTGGACCAGGGTTCGATTCCCTGCTGCTCCACCGATTAGAATTAAACCACTGATTTACAGTGGTTTTCTTTTTCTCACAACCTATAAATTTTCGTATTCTGGTCCATTATTTGGTCCACTTATTTTCCTAAATCTGGTCCATTTTTCAAGGTGGACCAAATATCTTCATAAGTAACAGAAGCAGTGGCATTTAATGGTCATTATTATGCTATCAAAAACCCTTATTTATTACTTCCACTACAACTCAAAAGAGTCCACTAACGGATTAGCCCCAATCTATTGTAGAATTACAGTAAACAGCACTCCTAAAAAGTTTGCCACAGGTTTATATGTACAGGCTAATAATTGGGATACTGTAAAACAAAAAGCCAAAGGCAGAAACGAAGAAGTACAATTCATTAATTTCAAACTGGATTGCCTAACCAAACAAATCAAAGACTGTGAACGTAAATTAATTGATACGTTAGGGACATTTAGTATTGAAGACCTCTATTTCCAACTTAAAGGCGGGGCAGAATTAACAGGTGATACTTTTCTAAAATTAATGAAAGACCGCCTTGATGTGATGGGCAAACTTGTAGGAACAGAATATTCCAAAGATACATACAGAAAATTCAAAGACGTATATAACCACACAATCAATTTTATTAAGAAGCAATACAATATGAGCGATATACCTTTGAAAAAACTGGATTATCAATTTATAGCTGCTTTTCAGCAATATCTTCTTACAGACCGCAAGCAAATACCCAATACCGTCAATAAAACACTGCAAAAGGTTATTGAAGTTGCAAAATATGCAGTAAAATGTGGTTACTTGGAAAAGAATCCTTTTAATGCGTATGAGCGATTGAAAGTTGGTACTAAGTCTATTACATTTCTAACTGATGAAGAAATTGAACAATTAGAAAATTATCATTTCACACAACACAGATTAGAGCAAGTAAAGGACTTATACCTGTTTTCCGTTTACACAGGTTTAGCTTACAGAGAAGCAGCCAATCTATGTAAAGCACATCTCATAAAAGGATTGGATAATGAAATATGGATAAACATGACACGTCAAAAGACAGGTAACAGTATGGAGATTCCCCTACTACCTCCTGCACAAAAAATTCTTTCTAAATATATAACAGGTAACGAACCTATTAATAAACCATTATTACCTATGATTAGTAATCAACGTATGAACTCCTACCTGAAAGAAATTGCAGAAATATTAGGTATCAATAAACGGCTGACCACACATACAGCACGTAAAACATTCGCCAGTACAATACTGCTAAATAATGACGTTCCTATCGAAATTGTCAGTAAATTATTAGGACATTCCTCCATACGCGTAACAGAAGCAGCCTATGCACAGGTTATGAATAAAAATACCAGCAGACACATGAACCAACTAAAACAAAAACTTTATACAGAAGAAAACTAACCCAAAACCCTCTCACTTCTTTAATTGGAGTGAGGGGGTATTTTTTTAATTTTGCTCTACTAATACAAACACTCTTTTATTATGGCAGAACCCTATCTTTTTCCCGTTTCTATTCTCAAAGATATAGAACCTTGGCTGACAGAATACTTTGCATATCAACGCTTCCATATTCAACCAGAAATAGAACAGGCTTTTGAAGCTAAATATCATAGAGTAGAAGATTTTCTAAAGGTCAATAATGATGTAATAGTCAAGACTTAATCTGACAGTTACGTATAAA
>OGTL01000785.1_pt1 | contig 32077 bp, 27 predicted proteins | sample 1553601 | NCBI WGS metagenome assembly OGTL01 (sample SAMEA2580112, study PRJEB22360) | human gut metagenome | biome: human gut; feature: human-associated habitat; material: faeces | place: Denmark | collected 2008/2010 | reverse complement strand
TTAACCTTTGTTTTAGAGCTGGATTTGTCATTGATGGATTTTATGAAGAATGTTTCAAAAACAACAAAGAAATTCCTATGGTAATGATAGTAAGGCTTAAAAAGGTAAAACGTGATAGCTTAAAATAAATTCAAGTTTGCCGGATAAATAGCAAACCCGGCCGAGCCAGTCAACGGTCAAGATGAACGGGCTTCGCCCGCCGTTGACAGCCCCGCCCGGTTTTGCAGTTAGGCAGTCAAGGAGCGACAGCCTAAAGTGCTGCCGCCCCTTACTATCATAAAAAGCAACTACTAACCAGCCACAGCCCTTTTGGGAGGAAAGGGGGATTTTCCATGACCTGTACAGAAGAATATCGGGAACATATCGAGTACACTTTCCATGCCTTTTGCAAAGTCGTTATCCGAAATGCAACGATCAACGCAGCGAGGACACGGAGCAGGAAGCACAAAAGAGAAATATCCCTTGAATACCTCACAGACGAAAAGCACTACCCTTTAGGCACGACAGATGAATATTTCCAAGCCCCGGAGCCGGACGAGGAATACATACTTACCCTTTGCGGCGATACGGTCATTTTCAGCAGCGGCTTACTTGCGGAAGCCCTGTCACGGCTGGACGAACGGGAGCGGGAAATGATTTACCTGTCCTTTTTCAAGCGTATTCCACAGCACGAAATTGGCAGACAGTACGGGCGCAGCCGCAGCACAGCGGGCTACCATATCCGAAAAGCCCTACGGCAGCTCCAAGCGGAAATGGAGGGAATGGCATATGAGAAATAATAGGCTTCTCCCCTATGAAACAATCGTCCAAGCCACCAGCGGGGAGCCGGAAGCGGTGGGAACTGTATTGCAGTATTACCGCCGCCGCATACAATGTGCCGCCCGTGTGAATGGACGGGTAGACCAAGATACAGAGGACTACATCACCCAGACGCTTCTCACAGCTATTTTCAAGTTCCGCTTTGGGAGATAGCCCTACCGCCTACAACTGAATAACCGCCGCTTCGCCGGCAACCAGAAAGCAGTAAATCTATTCAACAGATTTGCTGCTTTTTTTCGTTCCTGTTTGGCATTTTTGAAAATCCCCAGTATGAAAAAACAAAAGGGAAAATTGCCGCCGCAGTTGGCAAAATCCCTTACTTATCCGTGGAGGGTATCAAAGAAAAAAATACTGCCATTGTCCGCCTTTTTCGGCTTGCGTGGTGTTGTAGGGAATAAGGGGAAATTCTAAAAATCTCCGTCCATTTTGCTTTGCGTGGTGTTGTAGGTAGTGAAAGGAAAATTTTCAAGATATGCCGGAATAGCGGGTAGCAAAGCCCTTTTGAAACGTCTTGTTAGCGGAAAGGACGGGAGCCGGGGAACGCCGGAGTTTTTCAGAGCAAGATTCTACCGCAGTACCAAAATTCGCTTATCGCTCATTTTGCCCCTGCGGGAATCTTGTTGGGGAGTGCCTTCCCCAAACCCTGCTATGCGCCCTGTCGGGCGAGAAAGGAGGTCACAGACCATGCGAAAGAAATACAATACGCCCCACCGCCGTCATGTGGTAAAGACCCGCATGACCGATGAAGAATACGCCGACTTCACCGGGCGGCTGGCGGCTTATGAAATCAGCCAGTCCGAGTTTATCCGGCAAGCCATACGGAAAGCGACCATACGCCCCATTGTCACCGTTTCCCCGGTCAATGACGGGCTGCTTGCCGCCCTCTCCAAGCTCACAGCGGAGTACGGGAAAATCGGTGGAAACCTCAACCAGATAGCCCGGAGCCTTAACGAGTACGGCGCACCTTATACCGCCTTATCCGGCGAGGTACGGGGAGCTGCCGCCGACCTTGCCGCCTTGAAGTTTGAAGTCTTGCAGAAAGTAGGTGAAGCCGTTGGCGATACTCAAACATATCAGCTCTAAAAATGCCAACTACGGGGACGCTGAAAAATACCTCACATTCGAGCATGACGAGTTTACCATGAAGCCCACCCTTGACGCAGACGGGCGGCTCATACCGAGGGCAGACTACCGCATATCCTCTCTGAATTGTGACGGGGAGGATTTTGCCGTTGCCTGTATGCGCTCCAATCTCCGCTATGGCAAGAACCAGAAACGGGAGGACGTTAAGAGCCACCACTATATCATCAGCTTTGACCCACGGGACGGCCCGGACAACGGCTTGACCGTTGATCGGGCGCAGGAGCTGGGCGAGAAGTTCTGCGCCGAGCATTTCCCCGGACACCAGGCTCTTGTCTGCACCCACCCGGACGGGCACAGCCACACCGAAAATATCCATGTGCATATCGTCATTAACAGTCTGCGGATTGCGGAGGTTCCCATGCTGCCCCACATGGACAGGCCAGCGGACAGGAAAGCAGGCTGCAAGCACCGCTGTACGGACGCAGCTATGAACTATCTGAAAGCCGAAGTCATGGAGATGTGCCACAGCGAGGGGCTTTACCAGATAGACCTTTTGAACGGCAGCAAAGAACGCATTACCGAGCGTGAGTATTGGGCGCAGAAGAAAGGACAGGCTGCCCTTGACAGAGCCAACGCCCCTATTGCTGCGGACGGTATCGCGCCCCGGCAGACCAAGTTTGAAACGGATAAGGCGAAGCTGCGCCGGACTATCCGGGAAGCCCTTGCCGCTGCTTCCGGCTTTGATGAGTTTGCCGCCCTGCTTCTCCGGCATGGTGTGACCGTCAAGGAGAGCCGGGGGCGGCTAAGTTACCTCACGCCGGACAGGACGAAGCCAATTACCGCCCGGAAGCTGGGGGACGATTTTGACCGGGCTGCTGTCCTCTCCGTTTTGGAGCAGAACGCCGCCAGAGCCGCCGAAAAACCCGCAGCCATAGCGGAATACCCCGGCAGTATCAAAGACCGCTTACGGACGAAAAAAGAAGCGAAAAACGCCCCGAACAATGACGCTGTACAGCGCATGGTAGACATAGCCGCCAAGCGAGCCGAGGGGAAAGGACGGGGCTATGAGAAGTGGGCGACCATGCACAACCTCAAACAGATGTCGGCTACCCTCATGCTCTACCAGCAGTATGGCTTTTCTTCCCCGGACGAGCTGGACGCTGCCATTTCCGCAGCCAACGCCGCCACGCAGGAGAGCCTTGCCGGGCTGAAAGGGCTGGAAGCCGCTATCCGGGAGAAAAAGGAATTGCAGCGCAACCTTTTGGGCTATATCGGCACGAAGCCCGCCCGTGACGGTCTGAAAGCGCAGAAATCGGAGAAAGCCCGGAGAGCCTACCGGGAACAGCACGAAAGCGATTTTATCATAGCGGACACAGCCGCCCGTTATTTCCGGGAGCATGGAATAACCAAGCTGCCAGCCAGCAAAGCCCTGCAAAGGGAGATTGAGCAGCTTACCGTCCAGAAGAACGCCGGATATAACGACTACCGGGAGAAACGCCAGCGGGCGCAGGAGCTTCAGACAGTCAGACGCAATATCGACCAGATTTTAAGGGGCGCACCGAGCCAGCAGAAAAAGCGTGAACAGGAGCGTTAAAGACCGCCCCGAAATGATACCGAAACCCTACAAAAATACAGGTATGATATGAACCCTTACCGCAATACTCCCCGACTTCCAAACGGGGCTTACAGGGCAGAAAAAGCCCGAAAATGACACCGAGAACATACAGAAAATGCCCCCTATCCTGTTGCACCGATAGGAACGGCAGAAAGGAGCTTACCATTGCCGAGAATGAGCAAGAAGCGGCGGCTGGAATGGTCTTTCTTCCTCAACCACCGCAACCGTATCACTTACAACGACCTATGCCGGGGCTGCACCCGTGACTGCAAACAGAGCTTCCGGGCGGTTATCATACTATGCCCCCACTATTATTCCAAACGCTGGAAAAAGGAGGACACAGCCTATGGCAGATAACCGCAAATATTACTACCTCAAGCTGAAAGAGAGCTATTTTGACGATGATGCAATCGTTCTGCTGGAAAGTATGCAGGACGGCGTTATCTATTCCAACATTCTCTTGAAGCTGTACTTGAAATCGCTGAAAAACGGCGGGAAATTGCAGCTTGACGAGAATATCCCCTACACCGCCCAGATGATTGCGACCATTACCCGCCAGCAGGTAGGTACCGTAGAGAGAGCTTTGAAAATCTTTATGAAGCTGGGGCTTGTGGAGCCTTTGCCAAGCGGCGCACTCTACATGAGCAACATTGAGCTTTTAATCGGCCAGTCCTCTACCGAGGGGGAGCGCAAGCGCAGGGCGAGGCTGGCTTTGCAGGAACAAAAAGCCCTGCCGCAGACAGGGGCGGACAAATGTCCACCATATCGAGCGGACATTTGTCCACCAGAGATAGAGATAGAGAAAGAGATAGATATAGAAATAGAAAAAGAGAGAGAGTTAGAAACGGGACACCCCGCCCCCGCCGCCTATGGCAGATACCACAATGTCATTCTTTCCGATACGGAGCTTGACGGGCTGAAAACAGAGCTTCCCGGCAAGTGGGAGTATTACATTGACCGCCTATCCTGCCATATCGCTTCCAGCGGGAGGAAATACAAGAGCCATGCAGCCACGATTTTCAAGTGGGCGCAGGAGGACGCAGCCAAGAAAGCCCCGAAAAAGGGCATACCCGATTATACCTGTAAGGAGGGCGAGAGCTTATGACGAATGGATTTGATGAAATGATTTTGAATATGACCGACACCACGCCGGAGCCGGAGGACTACACCGGCGAGGACGGGCTTTTATACTGCGGGAAGTGCCACAAGCCCAAAGAGGGCTATTTCCCCAAAGAAACCGCCGCATGGCTGGGGCGTGACCGCCACCCGGCAGAATGTGACTGCCAGCGGGCAGAGCGTGAGGAACGGGAAGCCGCAGAGAAACAGCGCAGTCACCTTGAAACTGTCGAGCGGTTGAAGCGGCGGGGCTTTACAGACCCGGCTATGCAGGGCTGGACGTTTGAGAACGACAACGGCAAATGTCCGCAAATGGAACATGCACATTTCTATGTGGAGAACTGGGAAGCTATGAAAGAGCGCAACATTGGCTATCTGCTATGGGGCGGCGTTGGCACAGGCAAGAGCTATTTTGCGGGCTGTATCGCAAATGCCCTTATGGAGCGTGAAATCCCCGTGTGCATGACAAACTTTGCATTGATATTGGGTGACCTTGCCGCCAGCTTTGAGGGCAGGAATGAATATATCTCCCGACTTTGCAGCTTCCCGCTGCTTATCCTTGACGATTTTGGAATGGAACGGGGAACGGAATACGGCTTAGAGCAGGTCTACAACGTGATTGACAGCCGTTACCGCAGCGGCAGGCCGCTGATCGTCACGACTAATCTCACGCTGGAGGACTTGCAGCACCCGGAGGACACCGCCCACGCCCGCATTTATGACCGTCTGATTGAAATGTGTTCCCCTGTCCGCTTTACCGGGAGCAACTTCCGAAAAGCCACGGCGCAGGAGAAAATGGAACAATTGAAAAAGCTGATGAATAGAAAGGAGAGCCGCCTATGACCAACACCCCAAAGAATGACCGCAGCACCCGCCGCCCGGATTGCGTGACGGAAATCCGCATAGGTAATTCTGTCCTTGTCGTTTCCGGCTATTTCAAGCAGGACACCACCGCCACCGCCGCCGATAAAATGCTGAAAGTGCTGGAAGCGGAAGCTGCTACACAAAAATCGGCAATTTGACGGGACGTAAAGAAGCAGAAAGGACTGTACAGCCAGCCCCGGCGTGTGGTATGATAGTCATACGGAATAGTGGGGCTGGCTGTCGGAAATGGAGGACACTATGTTAAGACAGACCACCCGAAACCTTATTACCGCCCTTTATCCGAGATTATCCCACGAGGACGAGCTGCAAGGTGAGAGCAATTCTATTTCAAACCAGAAGCGTATTCTTGAAACCTATGCGAAGCAGAACGGCTTTTCCAATCTGCAATGGTACACAGATGACGGTTATTCTGGGGCGAACTTCCAAAGACCCGGTTTTCAAGCCATGCTTGCGGACATTGAAGCCGGAAAAGTCGGCACCGTTATCGTCAAGGATATGTCACGGTTAGGGCGAAACTATCTGCAAGTGGGAATGTATACGGAAATGATTTTCCCACAGAAAGGCGTCCGCTTTATCGCTATCAATGACGGAGTGGACAGCGCACAGGGCGACAATGATTTTGCCCCTCTGCGGAACATTTTTAACGAATGGCTGGTGAGAGATACGAGCAAGAAAATCAAAGCAGTAAAACGGTCTAAGGGTATGAGCGGGAAGCCCGTCACGAGCAAACCCGTATACGGCTACCTTATGGACGAGGACGAAAATTTTATCATTGACGGGGAAGCCGCCCCTGTCGTGCGGCAGATTTACAGCTTGTGCCTTGCCGGGAACGGGCCGACCAAGATAGCCCGTATGCTCACAGAGCAGGAAATCCCCACGCCGGGAACGCTGGAATACCGCCGGACGGGAAGCACCCGCCGCTACCACCCCGGCTATGAGTGCAAGTGGGCGACCAATACCGTGGTTCATCTGCTGGAAAACCGGGAATATACGGGCTGTCTGGTAAACTTTAAGACCGAGAAGCCGTCCTACAAGCTGAAACACAGCATAGAAAATCCCCCGGAAAAGCAGGCGGTTTTTGAGAACCACCATGAGCCTATCATTGACCGGGAAACGTGGGAACGGGTGCAGGAGTTACGCAAGCAGCGCAAACGCCCCAACCGTTATGACGAAGTGGGCTTGTTCTCCGGCATACTCTTTTGTGCCGACTGCGGCAGCGTCATGTACCAGCAGCGATACCAGACGGACAAGCGCAAGCAGGACTGTTATATCTGCGGAAGCTACAAGAAACGCACCGCCGACTGCACAGCGCACTTTATCCGCACTGACCTCTTGACCGCTGGCGTACTCTCCAATCTGCGGAAAGTTACCAGCTATGCGGCAAAGCATGAAGCCCGGTTTATGAAGCTTTTAATCGAGCAGAATGAGGACGGGGACAGACGCAGGAACGCCGCCAAGAAAAAGGAGCTGGAAGCCGCCGAGAAACGCATAGCCGAGTTATCTGCTATCTTCAAGCGGCTGTATGAGGACAGCGTAACCGGGCGCATATCGGACGAGCGTTTCACAGAGCTGTCGGCAGACTATGAAGCCGAGCAGAAAGAACTGAAAGAACGTGCCGCCAGACTGCGGGAAGAACTTTCCAAAGCGCAGGAAGCCACCGCAAACGCTGAAAAGTTTATGAATGTGGTACGCAGGCACACTACCATTGAAGAACTTACCCCTACTCTGCTGCGGGAGTTTGTGGAGAAAATCGTTGTCCATGAAAGCGTTGCCCTTGACGGGAAACGCCGGGGCAAGTTACGCAGACAGGAAATCGAAATCTATTATTCTTTTGTCGGCAAGGTAGAACTGCCCGACACCTAACCGCCCGACCTATCCGACATACCTCATGTGCCGGATAGGAACGGCAAAATTTTTTACACTTCTATTACTTCTTTATCACACATAAGCAAAAGGAAAGGATTTGTAACAAAATTTAAGAGAAAGGAAATATCCCGTTTTTTGTATTCTCCAAAACGAATCGTCATTCAAAGTCAAATGATTTTTCATGCAAAATTCATTTTTCTCCGAATCGTTAAAAAAATAAAAACTACAGCCTGCATAATCAGTTTTCATTGATATAAAAAACGGGATCGGGTGAATGGTATGATGTTAAAAGATAAAGTTGCAATTGTTACCGGCGGAACCAGAGGAATCGGCTATGCCATTGTGCACAAATTTCTGCAGCACGGCGCGAAAGTCGTCCTGTTCGGATCCCGGGAAGAGACCGTTGCAAAAGCGGTTGCATCTTTAAAAGAAGAAAACCCGGACTGGGAAGTTTCCGGTGCATGGCCAAAGCTGACCGATGCAGCTGCCATGGTAGATGAGATCAACAAAGTCAAAGAAAAATACGGCAAAATCGATATTCTTGTGAACAACGCCGGTGTCTCAGACAGTACGCCAATTGACAAGTATACCGCAGAGCGCTTTGCCAGTGTCATGGATCTAAATGTCAACGCCATGATGAACGGCATCCTTCCAACCGTTGCTATTATGAAAGAACAGGGCGGCGGCTGTATTTTAAATACCAGCTCAATGGTCAGCATCTGCGGCCAGCCGGGCGGCGTTGCCTATCCATCCAGTAAATATGCGGTCAACGGTCTGACCTGGTCCCTCGCACGGGAACTTGGTCCTTTCCATATCCGTGTAAACGCGGTTGCACCTGGCATCACCCGTACCGATATGGTTGCCGCACTTCCAAAAGAAATGATTGATCCACTCATCAACCGCATTCCTCTTCGAAGAATTGGTGAGGCAGAGGACATTGCAAACGCATTCCTCTTCCTGGCAAGCGACATGGCTTCGTATGTAACCGGAGAAATTCTTTCCGTGGATGGTGCGATGAGATCCTGATTTATTTTTCATCCAGTTGTACACCATTTTCTGATTTTGGGGTTATCTGCGTAAAATCTATAGTTTTTTGACACTTCCCACAGCTAAAGCAGGGGGATTCTTGTTTCTTCCACTACTGCATTGGCAAATACCTTACGGTACTGCAATGTCTTACACAGTGTCCACAAGCTATATTTATCCTGTTCCCGCATGCCCTGCGGTACAGTTTTTTATCTTCATGCAGACTGCATCTGCAGTCCTTTCTTTAGAATATTGATGCCTGCATTCGTATCCCGGTTATGAACTGCATGACAGATTGGACACTCCCAGATACGAATGCGCAGATTTTTCACCAGCGGATTCTGATATCCGCATGCACTGCAGGTCTGGCTGCTTGGATACATGGTTGGCACCCTGCGGAGTTCATTGCCATACCAGACAGCTTTGTACTCCAGCATTTCAAAAAACTTTGCCCACGAAACACTGGCTATGGATTTTGCCAGTTTATGATTCCGGATCATTCCCTTCACATGCAGGTCTTCGATGCAGATGGTTTGGTTTTCACGCACCAGCATCGTTGACTGCTTCTGCAGGAAATCATTCCTTTGATTCGTTACTTTCTCATGTACCCGGGCAACTCGGATCCGCTGCCTATTGCGGTTATGGGAACCTTTCTGTTTTCGGGAAAGTCTGCGCTGTTCTCTTACAAGCTTTTGCATCGCGCGTTCCAGATATTTTGGATTCGATACGGTATTTCCGTTACTGTCAGAATAGAATGTTTTGATTCCAACATCAATCCCAATCGTTCCACCCTGATTGGGGCGTGGTTCCGGTTCAAAGTCAATGGTATGAATTGCAGGACGATTATTATATCCCTTGTCTGATACTTTCCGAAGAAGAAACGCAGCCTATCGGACTGTGGGGACAACGCCACAAGCAGTACCTAAAGGAACATAAACACCTCCTTTACACTACAATGCTTATTGAGGGTACATTGAACTCTTACCTTGCCGACATTGACAAACAGGCACAGGAACGCTTGCTCCTGCTGACAAAGCAAATTGCAGAGCAGGAAAATGTTACCGAACAACTGAAAGCCGACAATGCTATGTTGTGGGTGCAGAAAATGAATGAAATTCAGTCCAGAGTTAGAGAAATCATTTACAACGAGATTATCTACGCATAGTAAGAATTAGGGCGGTAAGCCAGCTTTTGGCTTACTGCCCTTGTCTGCTCATAAGCAAAATAAAGAAATACCGTCAATGGCAGTGTTTGCACTGTTCATCAAGACCATTGACGGTATTTCTTGTTTTGCTATTTAAAAATATTTTGAAATAGCCATTGAAAAACGAATGCTAAACTGATATAATCTATTTAAAAATTATTTGAAATAGATTAGGGCGTGGAAGATTGGCTATAAATGAAGTGTTAGCTGCTTTAGCAGACGATACTCGTCGAAAAATTCTGCTAAAGTTACAGGAAGGAAAAATAAGCTCAGGCGATTTAGCTATCGCATTGGATATGACACCACAGGCATTGTCCTATCATTTATCAAAGCTAAAAAAGGCAGACTTGATTTACGAAACTCGATATAAAAATTTTATTTACTATGAATTAAATCTCACAGTACTAGAGGAACTGATGATGTGGTTATCTGATTTAAAGAATAAAGAAAATTAGGAGGAAAAGTATCTATGAAAGATAATAATACAGATTATCAAAATGATAATAGCTGTAATAATTCTAATATAAGCCTTTCAATGGCAGTAATATCGGTTATCGCTACATTGCTACCAATTATTATAGGATTGGCGTTGTGGAATAAGCTTCCCGATGAATTGCCTGTTCATTGGGGAATTAAAGGCAATGTAGACAGATTGGCGACTAAGGCTGAGGGAATATTTATAATGCCTTGTCTGTGTGCAATTATCCAGATTGGTGTACTTATTAAATTATATATTGATCCAAGAAAAGAGCAGATTCATCATAAACCCATACTTGTATCAATATGGATTGTTCCATTGATTACCATTTTAATTAATGTACTTATATATATAATAGCACTTGGTGGTAAAGTAAGTATGACAATGGCAGTATTTTTTATCATTGGTGTTATGTTTATAGGGCTTGGTAATTATATGCCAAAGTTGAAACAGAATTATACAATAGGAATTAAAGTTCCGTGGACATTAAATAGCGAAGAGAATTGGAATATGACACATAGAATGGCAGGTAAGGTATATGTTGTGGCAGGTGTTATTTCAATAATAATTGCATTGCTTAATAATGTATTGAGTGATGAAGTGACAATTATTATATTTATGGCTGTATTTCTTGTGACAGGCATAGGAAGTGTTGCTTATTCATTCTGGCTTTATAAGGTCAAGGGCCTTTAATAAATTGTATTATATCAAGATGTCCCCAGCCCTGCTGATTAGTGGCAAGATTGACTTTGTGACAGCATTTTTTAAGCCGTTGGCGGATTTCGTCAGGAGTATAATCGTGATTATTAAGAACACGGGCGATTGCACCGCTTACAATTGGTGCAGACATGGATGTTCCGCTTTTGGTGGAATATCCATTTTTTTTATTACTGCACGCTGTGATATTAGAGCCAGTGACAACAAGTTCGGGCTTAAGAATGCCATCAAGAGTAGGACCGCGGCCGGAATTAAATGTCTTATCATCAATAGAGCCAACGGTAATGACAAGGCGGCTTGTGCCGGGTGCGGTTATGCTGTGGGACTTTGGACCGCTATTACCGGCAGCGGCAACAACAATAATGCCTTCATTCCACATATTTTCCACATTTTTTATTAGTTCAGAAGTATTGGAGGGGTTGTGGGTAGTGCCAAAGGAAATATTTACTATTTTTATATTGTAAATATCTTTATTATTGATTATCCATTTAGTGCCTTTAATAACATTTTCTATATTGCCATTGCCGTTGGAGTCAAGCACCTTAACAGATATAATCTGGCTCATAGGGGCTATTCCTTTGAATCGGCCGTGACTTGCATAGCCATCGCCTGCGATTATGCCTGAAACGTGCGTGCCGTGACCGCTGTCATCATATGGAAATACTCTATTATTAATAAAATCTTTAAATGCGATTATCCGGTTTCCAAAATCTATATGCTTATATATGCCTGTATCAAGTACAGCAACACCTATATTATTATTCATATCTATCCTCAGTTATGCTCTATATAAATATTTTATTCATAATAATTGTGATTGGTGCGTTGATTATTGATGTCTTATATTTGCTTTTTGTATTAAAATCTTATATAATATTCAAATACATAATACATTTAAGTAATTGGAATTGCTTTTATCTGAGATTTTCGAGTAGAAAGTTTTTATGTAAGATTAAAGGCATTGATAATATGTATAATATTCGTGAAAAGTGAGAGGTTGCGTTATGGACAAGAAAAGAATTGTTGTTGCATTAGGAAGAAATGCTTTCGGAGAAACATTCCCAGAACAGCAGGCAAATGTTAAGAAAGCAGCTAAGGCTATTGCAGATTTAGTAGAAGCTAAGTATCAGATAGTAATTACACACAGCAATGGTCCTCAGGTTGGTATGATTCAGACAGCTATGACAGAATTTGCAAGACTTGAGCCAGAAGACAGGACTGTTGCTCCTATGTCAGTATGTGGTGCTATGAGTGAAGGCTATATAGGTTATGATTTACAGAATGCAATCAGGGAGGAGCTTCTTAACAGAGGTATCTATAAGACAGTTTCAACAATTATAACTCAGGTAAGAGTTGATCCTTTTGATATAGCATTTTCTGAGCCTTCTAAGATAATCGGAAGATATATGACTAAGGAAGAAGCTGAAGCAGAGGAAGAAAAGGGTAACTATGTAGTTGAAGAAGAACCAGGCAGGTTCAGAAGAATAATTGCAGCTCCAATGCCTATTGATATATATGAGATTGATGCTGTTAAGGCACTTCTTTCGGCAGATCAGATTGTTATTGCTGCCGGTGGTGGTGGAATTCCAGTATTACAGCAAGGTTCACACCTTAAGGGTGCATCAGCTATTATAGAGAAGGATTACACAGCAGCTAAGCTTGCAGAACTTGTCGGAGCAGATACATTATTATTCCTTACAGCTTATGATAAGCTAACAATTGGCAAGGGAACAGCTGACGAGAAGGTATTTGACAATGTATCAGCAGCAGATCTTCACCAGTATATTAAAGCTGGACATTTCCCAGCTAAGACAACATTCCCTAAGGTAGATGCATCAATTAGATTTGTTGCAGCTGATTCAGACAGAAAGGCAGTTATTGCTAATCTTGAGCAGGCTAAAGAAGGCTTAGACGGAAAGGCAGGAACTACAATAACAGCTTAACTGGGTGACATATAATGGAACCTGCACAACAATAAGTGGTTCAATTACAACATATATTTGATGAATTACAACATCTCTCGATAATATATATAATTATGTGGTAGAATATGGTTATAATAATTATCAGGAGGTGTTGTTTTGCTTTTAATGGGGATGCAAAAGAAGAATTCAGATATGGATAGTCTGATGGAACATTTAGAATTTAAGGGTATTAATGTATTGAATGTATTTGAGGAAGGGAGGGTTAATAATCTGCTGTGGCAGATGAATACAAGAAAGAATAATGAACTGTTTATTAAGCACAGGTATGTTGTGTTATTTATATCATATGAAATGCTTAATGACATTAAAGGGGTATATTATCTGGAGCTTGTTAAGAAATTATCAGAACAGGGGAAGATTAAATTATATGTAGTCAACAACCATATTAAGATTAAGAATTTGCCCAAAAGAGGTGGCTGGCTTGAAAGTATTATATGTGATTGTGAGGAGTGCGAGGACAATTATGAGATGAATTGTAAGATGTATCAGCTTGCTGATGATATTGTGTGTAATGTTGTCAATGATATATTCAATCAGAATACTTGCAATTAATCCCAATTCCATCTATAATTGTAATGTTTAACATTACTGGAGGTTATGATTAATGATTAGTGCAAACAATGTAACACTTCGTATAGGTAAAAAGGCCCTTTTTGAAGATGTAAATATTAAGTTTACAGAAGGTAACTGCTATGGTCTTATCGGTGCTAATGGTGCAGGTAAGTCAACATTTTTAAAAATACTTACTGGTCAGATTGAACCAAGTAAGGGAGATGTATCTATTACACCAGGTCAGAGATTATCATTCCTTGAACAGGACCACTTCAAGTATGATGAGTACACTGTATTAGATACTGTTATTATGGGTAACACACGCCTTTATGAAATAATGAAAGAAAAAGAAGCAATATATGCTAAAGAAGATTTCACAGAGGAAGATGGTAATAAGGCAAGTGAGCTTGAAGCAGAGTTCGCTGATATGAATGGCTGGGAAGCAGAATCAGATGCTGCACAGCTTCTTAACGGGCTTGGAATTACTACAGATCTTCATTATAAGCTTATGTCAGAACTTAATGGTAGTGAGAAGGTTAAGGTTCTTCTTGCTAAGGCTTTATTTGGTAATCCTGATATTCTTTTATTAGATGAGCCTACTAACCACCTTGATCTTGATGCTATTGCGTGGCTTGAAGAATTCCTTATTAATTTTGATAATACTGTTATCGTTGTATCACACGACAGATATTTCCTTAATAAGGTATGTACACAGATTGCAGATATTGATTATGCCAAAATTCAGCTTTATGCTGGTAACTATGATTTCTGGTATGAATCAAGCCAGCTTATTATTAAGCAGATGAAGGAAGCTAATAAGAAGAAGGAAGAAAAGATTAAGGAACTTCAGGATTTTATTCAGAGATTCTCAGCTAATGCGTCTAAGTCTAAGCAGGCTACTTCAAGAAAGAGAGCATTAGAGAAGATTGAACTTGATGAAATCAGACCATCAAGCAGAAAGTATCCTTATATAGATTTCAGACCAGCAAGAGAGATTGGTAATGAAGTACTTCAGGTTGAAGGTATTTCTAAGACAATTGATGGTGTTAAGGTGCTTGATAATATATCATTTATTGTTAATAAAGATGACAAGATTGCATTTGTTGGTTCTAATGAATTAGCAACTACAACTTTATTTAATATTCTTACAGGTAATATGGAGCCAGATGAGGGTTCATACAAATGGGGTGTAACAACTTCACAGGCATATTTCCCTAAGGATAGTGCGGCAGAGTTCAACAGAGAGGATACAATTGTTGAATGGCTTACACAGTATTCACCAGATCCAGATCCTACATATGTAAGAGGTTTCCTTGGACGTATGTTATTTGCTGGAGATGATGGTGTTAAGAAGGTTAAGGTACTTTCTGGTGGAGAGAAGGTTAGATGTCTTATATCCAAGATGATGATTATGGGTTCTAATGTACTTATATTTGATGACCCTACTAACCACCTTGATATGGAGTCTATTACAGCACTTAATAATGGACTGATTAAGTTCCCAGGTGTGGCACTTTTCACATCACACGATCATCAGTTCATTCAGACTACAGCTAACAGAATTATGGAAATCGTTCCATCAGGGCAGCTTATTGATAAGATTACAACTTACGATGAGTATCTTGAGAGCGATGAGATGGCAAGAAAACGTCAGGGATTTGCAGAAGCTGCAAGTGATGATGAAGATTAATTATTAATGCTTAGGATGGGGTTGTCACGAATGTGGCATCCCCATATATTAGTATTAGTCAGGTGTTGATAGCTTATGTATGCAATATAAGTGTGTATACACAAGCTGTTATTACCTAATTTTAATAGTAGTATATGGAGGAGTTAGATATATGGCTTCAGGCAGAAGTAAAAGTACAGGCAAGAAGACCAGCAGTACCAAAAGAAAGACGACGTCTAACAGCAAATCAGGTAAAACTTCATATTCAGGAAATAGCAATACAACTAAGAAAAGCTCTAATTCCAAAGGAAATGGCACGAAAAGCTCTAATACAAGAGGTTCTGGTTCGAGAAGTTCATCTTCAAGGAATACAGGAAGCAATTCATCGCAGATGAATAACCAGCTAAGGGATGAGATAGTTCTTTTAATAGCTTTAGCGTGTACAATTATCCTCCTGCTCAGTAATTTTAATATGGCAGGAATTGTTGGGCGTTCAATTAAATGGTTTATGTTTGGACTATTTGGAATTGCTGCTTATATAGTTCCGGTAATTATAGCTGTAAGTATTATGTTTATGCTTGCCAATAAAGATATTATCGGAGTTATGAAGATTAAAGCAGCTATGGCATATGTATTGTCGGTTATTGCGGCAGCTTTGTGGCAGAGAGTTACTAATGTGCCGGATATAAAAGAGCCGGTTGGTACATATTTTACATATTGTTCAGAGTATAAGACTGGAGGCGGCCTGTTTGGAGGGATATTATGTAAGATGTTAAATCCACTGGGTATGGCAGGTTCTTTAGTTATACTTATAATTCTTGCTATTATCTGTATAATTGTTATTACAGAGAAATCATTTATCAAAGGTATCCGTAATAGCGGAGAGAGGATAGTAAGTGAGGCAAGAAAAGATTATTCAGAATATAAGGAACATTCCAATCGTGTAAGAATGGCACAGAAAGAAGCAAGAGAAGAAGCCTCTGCTAATGCACGTATGAATAATGTTGTTAGGGGTGTTACTAATGACCTTACAATATATGATGATAACAGGAATGAAGGTTCAGATATAGATATAACAGAGATAGAGGCCGTGGATAATGAAGATGATATGTATAGTGATGATATATATGATCCGTTGATTACACCTATGCCTCGTATAAGCAGAGAGCCAGTATGGGAGCTGCATACAGATAGTGCATCAGAAGAAAATGAAAGCGAACATCGGGACGAGATGGTTGATTTGGACGAGTCATATGACATACCTGATAAAGATGATAATATGTCAGAAGATGTATCAGATATGACTGATATATCAGGTATGGCTAATGTATCAGGTATGGCTAATGTAACAGATATGACTGATATATCAGGTGTGGCTAATATATCAGGTATGGCTAATGTATCAGATATGACTAATACATCAGATACGGATAATACGTCAGATGTGTCTAATCCATCTGAGACAGAGGATATGCAGGTTAAAGAAAATACAGCTGATTCATCGGCTGAAAGTTCTAAGCAGTATAAGTTCCCGCCAGTCAGCCTGCTTAACCGCAATACTAATTCGAAAGCTTCTAATCTTGAGCGTGAGAACAGGGATACAGCAATCACATTAAAGCAGACATTGCAGAACTTTGGTGTTAAGGTCGATATTACAGATATAAGCTGCGGACCATCAGTAACAAGATACGAATTAAAGCCTGAGCTTGGTGTTAAGGTAAGCAGGATAGTATCTTTAGCAGATGATATTAAGTTAAGCCTTGCGGCAGCAGATATAAGAATAGAAGCACCTATTCCAGGCAAATCAGCCATAGGAATAGAAGTTCCTAATAAAGAGGCAGGCAGTGTATTCTTAAGAGAGCTAATAGAAACTGATACATTTAAGAATACTTCGTCAAAGATTGCATTTGCAGCAGGTAAGGATATAGCAGGAAAGACCATTGTTGCAGATATAGCAAGAATGCCTCACCTTCTTATTGCAGGAGCTACTGGTTCAGGTAAATCAGTATGTATTAACACAATTATAATGAGTATTTTATATAAGGCACGCCCTGATGAAGTAAAGCTTATTATGGTTGACCCTAAGGTTGTTGAGTTAAGCATATATAATGGAATACCACATTTGCTGCTTCCGGTTGTGACAGAGCCTAAGAAGGCGGCAGGTGCTCTTAACTGGGCAGTCAATGAGATGAATACAAGATATAAGAAGTTTGCAGGTGTTGGTGCACGTAATCTTAAGGGCTATAATGACATAGCTGCAAAGATGGAATTCAAAGAAGGTGAAATTCCTGTTGAAAAGCTGCCAGAGATAGTTATAATTATTGATGAGCTTGCAGATCTTATGATGGTAGCACCAGGAGAGGTCGAAGATGCAATATGCAGGCTTGCACAGCTTGCAAGAGCGGCAGGTATCCATATGGTTATAGCAACACAGCGTCCATCGGTTAATGTAATAACTGGACTTATTAAGGCAAATGTACCGTCAAGAATAGCATTTTCCGTGTCATCGGGTGTTGACTCAAGAACTATACTTGATATGAATGGTGCAGAAAAGCTGTTAGGTAAAGGCGATATGTTATACTTCCCATCTAATATACCTAAGCCAATCAGAGTTCAGGGAGCATTTGTGTCAGATGAAGAAGTGTCAAAGGTTGTTCAGTTCCTTAAAGATAATATGTCAGGCGAGGTTAATTACGATGAGAGCATAACGGAGACTGCCATAGCTTCAAAAGCCGGTGGACAGGCAGCAGAACAGCAGGATGACAGAGATTCATTATTTGCAGATGCAGGACGTTTTGTTATTGAGAAAGAGAGAGGTTCAATTGGAATGTTACAAAGACAGTTTAAGATTGGCTTCAACAGGGCAGGACGAATAATGGACCAGTTAGCAGATGCCGGTGTTGTAGGACCAGAGATTGGCACTAAGCCAAGGAAGGTGCTTATGACAGCAGAGGAATTTGAAGAATTTATTAAAAATATATAATAAATATATGTACAAAATAGATTATATATGATATATGTAGTAGCATAAGTATCATAGTCAGGGCATTAGTCCTGTCATTATAATTACGCTGCGGGAAAGGATGAAATTATGGAAATTAAGAGCGATATTCAGATAGCACAGGAAGCACATTTAGAGAATATTAAAGATGTTGCGGCAAAGGTTGGAGTAACAGAAGACGAACTTGAAATGTATGGAAAGTATAAGGCTAAGTTATCAGATGAGCTTATCCACAGAGTAGAGAATAACGAAGATGGAAAGCTTGTTCTTATTACAGCTATCAATCCAACTCCGGCAGGTGAGGGAAAGACTACAATAAGTCTTGGACTCACAGAAGCACTTAACCAGAAAGGAATAAGTGCAATTGCTGCATTAAGAGAACCATCATTAGGACCTTGCTTTGGCATAAAGGGAGGAGCTGCCGGCGGCGGATACGCACAGGCTGTTCCTATGGAAGATCTTAATTTGCATTTTACTGGTGATTTCCACGCGATAACATCAGCTAACAACCTTCTTGCAGCAATGCTTGATAATCATATACATCAGGGTAATGCTCTTGGAATAGATACTAAGAGAATTGTATGGAAGAGATGTATGGATATGAATGATAGAACTCTTAGGAATATCGTAATCGGACTTGGTGACAAGCCTAATGGTGTTACAAGAGAAGATCATTTTATAATTACAGTAGCCTCAGAGATTATGGCTATACTCTGTCTTGCTGAGGATATGAAAGATTTAAAGGAAAGAATTGACAAGATAATTGTTGCATATAATTATGCAGGAGATCCTGTTACAGCCAAGGATTTAAAGGCAACAGGAGCTATGGCAGCTTTATTAAAAGATGCAATAAAGCCTAATATGATTCAGACACTAGAGAATACACCTGTGCTTGTACACGGTGGACCATTTGCCAATATTGCACACGGATGTAATTCTGTAAGAGCAACAAAGCTTGCTTTAAAGCTGGCAGATATTGCTGTTACTGAGGCTGGTTTCGGTGCAGATCTTGGAGCTGAGAAGTTCTTTGATATTAAGTGCAGAAAGGCTGGACTTAAGCCTGATGCAGTTGTTATTGTAGCTACTGTTAAGGCATTAAAATACAATGGTGGAGTTCCTAAGCAGGAATTATCAAAGCCAGATATGGAAGCTTTAAAGAATGGTATAGTAAACCTTGATAAACATATTGAGAATATTCACAAGTATGGTGTACCTGTAGTTGTTACACTCAACTCATTTGTGACAGATACAGAGGAAGAATATGAATTCATAAAGAAGCACTGTGAAGAATTAGGCTGTGAATTTGCATTATCTAATGTATGGGCAGACGGCGGAGCAGGCGGAATAGAACTTGCAGATAAGGTGCTTGCTTCATTTGATAAGAAGAGCAATTTTAAGCCTTTATATGAAGATGAACTTCCATTAGAGGATAAGATTATGACAATAGCTAAAGAAATATATGGAGCAGATGGTGTTACATATGATTCTAAGGCTAAGAAGGAACTTGACCATATTACACAGATGGGCTTTGGAAATCTTCCTGTATGTATGGCTAAGACACAGTATTCTTTGTCTGATGATGCATCTAAGTTAGGAAGACCAGAAGGTTTTACAATTAATATTAGAGAAGTGTATGTTGATGCTGGTGCAGGCTTTGTTGTAGCACTTACAGGAAAAGTTCTTACTATGCCAGGACTTCCTAAAGTGCCAGCGGCAGAAGGCATTGATTATGATGAAGAGAATGAGAAGATAACAGGATTATTCTAGGTGTCTTGAAAAGAAAGGAGCAGTTATGCAGTTAAAAGATATTTTGGATATATGCAGAGCTAATGAAGTAGAACATTTTGAATATACAGTTGTTAATGGTGATATTAATACAACTGTTACAGGTATTGCTTCTGACTCAAGAAAAGTAACAGACGGAGGTATCTTTGTCTGCATAGTTGGTTCGGTAAGCGATGGACATAAATATATAGAGCAGGTTAAGGATAAGGCGGCTGTAATAGTTGTACAGAAGGGATCACAGTATAATACAGAGAAGATACCGGCAGCAGTTATAGAATGTGATAATACAAGACTTGCCCTTGCACTTATGTCAGCAGCATTTTACGGCAATCCTGATAAGAAGTTGTTTACAATTGGAATTACAGGAACTAAGGGTAAGACAACTACAACTTATATGATAAAGAATGTTCTTTGTGCGTGTGGAATAAAGACAGGTCTTATCGGAACTATCGAGACAGTTATAGGAGATGAGGCTGTTCCGTCCTGCAATACAACACCTGAGTCAATACAGATTCATAAAACCTTCAGGAAAATGGTTGATGAGGGATGTAAGGCAGTAGTTATGGAGGTATCCTCACAGGGCTTAAAGCTTGACAGAACTGCAGGTATTGTATTTGACATCGGAGTATTTACTAATCTTGAGCCTGATCATATCGGTCCTAATGAGCACGCTTCATTTGAGGAGTACCTTGAATGTAAGGCTAAGCTTTTTAAGCAGTGCAAGACAGGAATAGTCAATGCAGATGATAAGCATACAGCTGATATATTAAGAGACTCTGTATGCAGTGTTGAGAAGTATGGCATATCAGAAGATGCAGACATAAAGGCAAGTGATATCAAGTTGTTCCATGAGAGAGGAAAGATAGGTCTTACTTATAAGTGTAGTGGTCTTGTCAATATGGATGTGGAACTTTCACTTCCGGGAATGTTCTCAGTATATAATTCATTGTGTGCAATAGCTGTTACAAGACATTTTAATGTGGATAATGCTATTGTTGAAAATGTATTGAAAGATGTAAAGGTTAAAGGAAGAATAGAGCTTGTTCCAGTATCTGATAAGTTTACTCTTATGATTGATTATGCTCATAATGCGATGTCCTTAGAGAGTATTTTAAAGACACTTAAAGAGTACAATCCACATAGACTTGTATGCCTGTTTGGCTGTGGTGGCAACCGCTCTAAAGAGAGAAGATTTGAGATGGGTGAAGTGTCTGGAAGATTAGCAGACCTTACGATTATAACATCTGATAATCCAAGATTTGAAGAGCCTCTTGCTATTATGGAAGATATTAAGACTGGAATTAACAGGACTACAGGTAAGCATATTGATATTGCAGACAGAAAAGAAGCTATTAAATATGCTATTGAGAATGGTGAACCTGGAGATATTATCGTGCTTGCAGGTAAGGGACACGAAGATTATCAGGAGATAAAAGGCGTTAAATATCCTATGGACGAACGTGTTCTTATATCAGAAGTTCTTGAAGAATTAAAGGAGAAAAATGTACGCTGATATAATAATAGATATTTCACACGAACAGCTTGATAAGACATTCCAATATGCTGTGCCTGATGATATGGATGGTAGTGTTGATATCGGAACATCTGTAAGAGTGCCTTTTGGAAAAGGTAACAGAATTATAACAGGATATGTAATTGGTTTAACTGATAAGCCATCATATCCTGTTGATAAGATAAAGAGCATTGACAGTGTTGTTACAGGAAAAGTAAATGTCGCTAAAAGTATGATAAAGCTTGCAGCGTGGCTGAAACGGTATTATGGCTGTACTATGAATCAGGCATTAAAGACGGTTATTCCTGTTAAGGACGAGGTCGGACATAAGCAGAAAAAGTCTGTCTGCCTTTTGGTTGATACTAAAAAGGCACAAGAACTTATAAGCATATATGAGAAAAAAGCGAAAGCCAAGTACAGGCTTATGTGTGCACTTATTGATGAACCTGTTATTGATATGGAGATAGTAAAAGACAAGCTTAATATTTCGCCAGCAACAGTAAAGGCACTTGAAGCAGACGGAATTATAAATGTCAAGGTTGAAAGTTACTATAGAAATCCTGTGTCTGATAAGCACATTTTTAATAAAAAGGTTGTGCTTAACGAGGAACAGCAAAGAGCCGTTGATACAATAGTGGAGGATTATGATAATAGAGCGTTCAATACATATCTTATACGAGGAGTAACCGGAAGCGGAAAGACAGAAGTGTATCTTGATGTTATTGAACATACTATTAATTCCGGACGGCAGGTTATAATGCTTATACCTGAGATAGCACTTACATTTCAGACTGTTCAGAGATTTTATCACAGATTTGGGGATAAAGTGTCTATTATTAATTCAAGAATGTCAAAAGGTGAGAGATATGACCAGTTCGTAAGAGCACTTAAAGGTGAAATAAGTATTATGATAGGTCCAAGATCGGCATTGTTTACACAGTTTCCTAATCTTGGACTTATTGTTATAGATGAGGAACACGAGGGTGCGTATATATCAGAGCAAGTCCCAAGATATCACGCCAAAGACCTTGCAATACATATTGCAAAGGAGGCGGGAGCTTCTGTTATACTAGGCTCTGCAACACCGTCAATTGACAGCTATTACAGGGCAGAAGCAGGCGAGTATAAGCTTATAGAGCTTAATAACAGGGCAGGAGAGGCAAGCCTGCCACAGGTATATATAGCTGATATGAGACAGGAGTTAAAGACAGGTAACAGGACAATATTTTCAAGAAAGCTGTATGAGCTTATAAGTGACAGGCTTAATAAACACGAACAGATAATGCTGTTTCTTAATAAAAGGGGAACTGCCGGATTTGTTTCGTGCAGGTCGTGCGGCTATGTTATGAAATGTCCGCATTGTGATGTATCTATGACACTTCACAGGAATGGAAAGCTTGTATGTCATTATTGTGGATACGAGACTCCTAATGTATCGTTATGCCCTGAATGTGGTTCTAAGTATATTCTTGGCTTTAAGGCAGGAACAGAGGCTGTAGAGGATGCAGTTAAGAAGATGTTTCCTGCGGCAAGGGTATTAAGAATGGATATGGATACAACCAAAGGCAAAGACGGACACGAGAATATATTAAGTGCATTTGCGACAGAACAGGCAGATATACTTATAGGCACGCAGATGATAGTAAAGGGACACGATTTCCCAAAGGTTACTCTTGTCGGAGTCGTAGCGGCAGATATATCCTTGTATGCAAGTGATTATAAGGCTGTTGAGCGTACATTCCAGCTTATAACACAGGCGGCAGGAAGAGCTGGACGAGGAGAAAGAAAGGGTGAAGTTGTAATACAGACATATTCACCTGATAATTATGGCTTGTTATGTGCGGCGGAGCAGAATTATAAGAGTTTTTATGAGCAGGAAATGTCTTACAGGAAGCTGCTTTCATATCCACCTGTTAATAATATGGTAAAGATTAACATAAGCAGTATTAATGAGAAGCTGTTATCAGAGCGTGCAGGAAATATTAAAGCTTTGATACAGCAGTATATTCAGGATAACAATACTGTTAAAGATGACAAGATTATAGTACTTGGTCCATCAAATGCTTCTATATACAAGATTAAAGATATATACACGAAGCAGATATATTTAAGAAGTTCAAGCTTTAAAGCACTTGAACTAATTATGGATATGCTGGATAATAATATTAATGGAAGTTCAGATTACAAGAATATTAACATTGCATATGATGTTAATTAAACATACGCATATGTTATTTGATTATGGAGGAAGTTATGGCAATCAGAAATATAAGAACATTAGGTGATGAGATATTAAGAAAAGAAGCAAAAGAAATAACTGAGATGACACCTAGAATACAGGAACTTATTGATGATATGTTTGAAACAATGTATGAGGCTAATGGAGTTGGACTTGCAGCTCCACAGGTAGGAATAAGAAAGAGATTAGTAGTAATTGACTGTGGTGATGATCCAATAGTGCTTATTAACCCTGTAGTTCTTGAGACAAGTGGTTCACAGACAGGACAGGAGGGCTGTCTTAGTGTTCCGGGTAAGGTTGGTATCGTGACAAGACCATCTTATGCCAAGGTTAAGGCACTTAATGAAGATATGGAAGAGATTATCGTTGAGGGTGAAGAACTTCTTGCAAGATGTCTTTTACACGAGATTGATCATCTTGACGGAGTAATGTATGTTGATAAGGCAGAAGGTCCACTTATGGAAACTGAAACGGAGGAAGATTAATATTGAAGGTTGTATTTATGGGAACTCCTGACTTTGCAGTTGGGACATTAAAGGAACTTATTGATAACCAGTATGATGTAGTGGCTGTTGTGACACAGCCGGACAAGCCAAAGGGAAGAAGCAAGGAGCTTGTATTTTCACCTGTTAAGGAAGAAGCTGTTAAGAATAATATACAGGTTCTTCAGCCAGAAAGAGCAAGAGATGAAGCATTTGTTGAAGAATTAAGAAAATATAATGCAGATGTGTTTGTTGTTGTTGCATTTGGACAGCTATTGCCTAAGAGTATTATTGATATGCCACGTCTTGGATGTATTAATGTACACGCTTCACTGCTTCCTAAGTACAGGGGAGCCTCTCCAATCCAGTGGGCAGTAATAGACGGATGTGAGTATTCCGGTGTTACGACTATGAAGATGGATGAGGGGCTTGATACAGGAGATATTCTTTTGGTAGATAAGGTTAAACTTGATAAGAAAGAGACAGGCGGAAGCCTTTTTGACAGATTAAGCATAGTTGGTGCTAAGCTTCTTATTAAGACACTTGAAGGACTTGAGACTGGAAGCATTATACCAGAAAAGCAGAACGAAGCTGAAAGCTCATATGTCAAAATGCTTAAAAAGTCAATGGGAGAGCTTGATTTTACTAAGAGTGCCAGACAGATTGAGTGCCTTATAAGAGGACTTAATCCCTGGCCAAGTGCATTTACACATCTTAATGGCAAAATGTTAAAAATATGGGATGCAGATGTTGTGAATGACAGTGATGATATTATAAATAACAATAATGTTTCAAAGGAATGTGAAGCTGGAACAGTATGTTATGTAGATAAGAAGACATTTATTATAAAATGCGGAAAAGATTATCTTAAGGTTAATGAACTTCAGCTTGAGGGTAAGAAGAGAATGTCAACAGATGCCTTTCTTCTTGGAAGCCACGTTGAAGAAGGGACTGCATTAGGGTAATTAGTTATATTATAATGGAGAATAATCTGTATGGAAGTTAATTTAAGAGCGGTTGTACTCGATATTTTGGAAGAAATAGAGAGTAACAATGAATTTTCACATATAATAATCAACAATGCACTTTTAAAGTACCAGTATCTTGATAAGAGTAAAAGATCATTTATCAATAAGCTGTCTTTAGGCATTATAGAGAGCCAGATAGAATTAGATTATATTATTAACAAGTATTCAAAGACACCAGTTAAGAAGATGAAGCCTGTTATAAGAAGAATTGTAAGAATGGGTGTATATCAGATAATATATATGGATAATGTGCCTGATAGTGCAGCTTGTAATGAGGCTGTCAAGCTTGCTGTAAAGAGGGAATTTGCGGGGCTTAAGGGTTTTGTTAATGGTGTGTTAAGAAATATATCACGCAATAAAGACAATATTGAATATCCAGATTATAATAAAAGTCCATATGAATATCTGTCTGTTAAGTATTCTATGCCAATGTGGATAATTGAGCTGTGGTCAGGGCAGATGTCAATAGATACTGTTAAATCCGTGCTTGAGGGTATGAAGTGTGAGAAGAAGACATATATAAGATGTAATACATCAAAGGCTTCCAGGGAACAGATTAAAGAACTTCTTCAGCGTGAGAATGTGACAGTAAAAGAAGTAGAGAATATACCATATGCGTATGAGATATCCGATTATGATTATATCGCAGGGCTTAAAAGCTTTCAGGATGGTATGTATCAGATTCAGGATATCAGCTCAATGCTTGCAGGTGAATACACAGCACCAAAAGCGGGAGATACAATAGTTGACGTATGCGGTGCACCGGGCGGAAAGTCAATTAATGCCGCACTTAAGATGTCAGAACAGGGGGATTGCGGCAGGGTAATCGCCAGAGATTTGTCAGATTACAAGGTTGCACTTATTGATGAGAATATTAAGAGGCTTAATATCACTAATATACAGACACAGGTATATGATGCACTTGATTGTGATGAAAGTCTGATTAATAAAGCTGATATTGTTATAGCTGACCTTCCTTGTTCAGGTCTTGGGATAATAGGAAGAAAGCCGGATATAAAATATAATGCTTCGCCTGAAAAATTGCAGTCACTTGTAGATCTTCAAAGAGATATTTTAAAGGTTGTATCACGCTATGTTAAGAGTGGTGGAGTGTTAATGTATAGCACTTGTACAATTAACAGGGCAGAAAATGAGGATAATGCCGACTGGATATGTAAAGAATTAGGCTTTACGAAAGACGGAGAGTATCATCAGCTGCTTCCTGCCAATAATTCAGGAATGGACGGTTTCTTTGTCGCTCGTCTTATTAAGAATTAAACAGGGGAATGTAAATATATTTAAGAAATAACAGATAAATGGAATGGAGTATGGCTATGCCGCATAAGACTGATATAAAATCATTGAATTACAATGAACTTGTACAATATGTCGAGAGTATTAATGAAAAGAAATTCAGAGCTGCCCAGTTATATTCGTGGATGCACGAGAAACTGGCAGAAAGTTATGATGAGATGACCAATATTTCCGATAAGCTTAAGGATACTTTAAAGGAAGATACCTTGTATACAAGTCTTAAGATTGTAAAAATGCAGGAGTCAAGGATAGACGGCACTAGAAAGTACCTTTTTGAGCTTTATGACGGCAATCTTATAGAAAGTGTATTTATGAAGTATCATCACGGCAATTCGGTATGTATTTCATCACAGGTCGGCTGCAAAATGGGCTGTCGTTTCTGCGCATCAACTCTTAATGGATGTGTAAGAAATCTTTCACCATCAGAAATGCTTGACCAGATATACAGAATAAGCAGGGATACTAATGAGAGAGTAAGCAATGTTGTTATAATGGGTTCTGGTGAGCCTATGGATAATTACGATAATGTTATTAAATTCATAGAACTGCTTAACAGTGAAAGAGGACTTAATATAAGCCAGAGAAATATAACAGTATCAACCTGTGGAATTGTGCCTAAGATAAAAGAACTGGCAGATCTTAAGTTACAGATAACACTTGCAATATCGCTTCACGCACCTAATGATGAGTTAAGAAAGACTATGATGCCTATTGCTAATAAATACAGCATAGCAGAGATTATGGATGCGTGCAGGTATTATCTTGATAAGACAGGACGAAGAATATCATTTGAATATAGTCTGGTTAAGGGCGTTAATGATACTAAAGAATGTGCCAATGAGCTTATAGAGCTTGTAAAAGGGCTTAACTGTCATATTAATCTGATACCGGTTAATCCGATTAAGGAAAGAGATTATGAGCAGTCAGAGAAGAATTCTATAAAGAATTTTAAGGATATGCTTGAAAGAAAAGGAATTAATGCGACTGTCAGACGTGAGATGGGGCGCGATATAGACGGTGCATGTGGACAGTTGAGGCAGAATCATATAGATGAGAATTCTGCCATATAGAGCCAGCTGCATAAAAAGTGGCTGAAATATGTCGCATTTTTATAGCTGGTATGATAATATATATTGATATGGGATACTATTCATTAATAGTAAAACTGATACATTAAAGAATGGATGGAGAATGAAATGAACGCATTTGCAACAACAGATGTAGGAATTGAAAGAAATGTCAATCAGGACTATATCTATGCAAAGCTTGATGATATAGGGTGTCTGCCTAATCTGTTTATTGTGGCAGACGGTATGGGAGGACATAAAGCCGGTGACACAGCGTCAAGATATACGGTTGAAACGCTTGTTGAATTATTAAAAGAGTCAAAAGGCAAAGATCCTTTAGCAACAATAGATAATAACATTAAGCTTGTCAACACACTGCTTCTTAGAAAGGCAGGCGAGTCGGAAGAATATAATGGAATGGGAACTACATTAGTGGTAGCCAGCATATTTGACAATACTTTAAGAGTAGCCAATGTGGGTGACAGCAGATTGTATGTAATCGGAGAAGATATAATCCAGATTACAAGAGACCATTCGTGGGTGGAAGAAATGGTACAGCGGGGCGAAATTGACAGAAAAGCTGCAAGAACCCATGAGAAAAAGAATGTTATCACAAGGGCAATAGGTGGCTATGACACCGTCGAAGCCGAGATGTTTTCAGTTGATCTTAAAAAGGAAGATATGATACTTATGTGTTCTGATGGATTGACTAATATGTTAGAAGACCAGGAGATATTTCATATAATAAAGAGCAGCCACGATATCAGGGAAGCCGCAGAAAGGCTTGTAAGCAGGGCCAATGATAATGGTGGCAGAGATAACATATCAGTGATTTTAATTGAACCATAGGCAGAGAGGTAATTTAATGATGTTAAGAGAAGGAATGTTTTTAGCTGACAGATATGAGATAATTGAACAGATTGGTACAGGCGGAATGGCAGATGTATACAAAGCCAAATGCCACAAGCTTAACAGATATGTTGCAATTAAAGTTATGAAGTCAGAATTTAGCCAGGATAAGACATTTGTAAGCAAATTCTGGGCTGAGGCCCAGTCAGCTGCCGGACTTACTAATCCTAATGTTGTAAATGTGTATGATGTCGGTGTTGAGAATGGCATATATTACATAGTTATGGAACTTGTTGAGGGAGTTACCCTTAAGAAGTATATTGAAAAGAGAGGCAAACTTCCATATAAAGAGGCTGTAAGTATTGCTATACAGGTAGCTAATGGTATGGATGCAGCTCATAAACATAATATTGTCCATAGGGATATTAAGCCTCAGAATATAATTATATCTAAAGAGGGCAAGGTTAAGGTTACTGATTTCGGTATTGCCAAGGTAGCTTCAACAGCAACAATTAATACATCAGCTTCTATGGGGTCTGTACATTATATATCACCAGAACAGGCAAGAGGCGGCTATTCGGATGAGAGAAGTGATATATATTCACTTGGTATTACATTATTTGAAATGCTCACTGGAACAGTTCCATTTGACGGGGATACAGCAGTATCAGTAGCTGTACAGCACATTCAGGATACAATACCAGCACCATCTCAGCTTGTTGAGGGAATACCAGTAAGTGTTGATAAGATAGTTCTTAAATGTACACAGAAGAAGACAGACAGGCGTTATCAGTCTGCCTATGACCTTATAGTAGATTTAAAGAAGTCACTTGTTATGCCGGAGGACGATTTTGTAAAGCTTGCTCCTATGTATGATACATCAGTTAATGATAACTATGCACAGACTGATTCAGATGATGAGGATATAGATGAGCAGGAAGAAGATGATGGCTTATTAGGTGAGGATACATTTGCAGATATTGATGATAATATAGATGAGGTAGAAGATGATAACGATATTGATGATGAGAGTAATGATAAGTTAGAGCTTATTATGAAATGTATCGGTATAGGAATTGCAGTTATAATTCTTATTATCACAATATTTGTTGTTGTAAAGCTTATAGGAAGCGGCAAGAGTTCATCTAACAATAACAGTCAGGCTTCTAATCAGGTTACAACTGCTGTGTCTGGCAATTCAAAGGCATCAGATATGGTTACAGTACCATATGTAGTTGGAATGACTAAGGACGATGCAATAAGTGCACTTAATAAAGTTGGTCTTGGCTATAAAGCCGTGACACAGAGTTCAGATACAGTTGCAGAGAACAGTGTAATAAACCAGGGCAATGTAGGTGGTTCTAAGGTTGAGAAGAACTCACAGATTGTTCTTACAATAAGCAGTGGCAGGGAAACTAAGAACGTCACAGTTCCTAATGTAAAAGGTAAGACAGAAGAAGAAGCAAAAGAGCTTATTGAAAATGTTAATCTTGTCGTCTCTGTTGATTATGTATACAGCAGTACAGTAGAAGCCGGAAAGGTTGTTAAATACAGCCCATCTGGAACAGTAACAGAAGGTACAACAGTTACAATAGAAGTAAGCCGTGGAAAGCAGGTAACTAAAGCCACAGTTCCTAATGTAATAGGAATGACAGAAAGCCTTGCCAATCAGTCTATCGAGGCAGCCGGGCTTAAGGTATCAGTAAAATATGAGACTTCATCTAAGGCAGCATATGGTACTGTTACTTCACAGACACCTTACTCTGGTGGTGACACTGTAGAGTCTGGAACAACTATAACTATATATGTAAGCCACTATACAAGCTCAACAACTTCTACTACAGCATCAGGTTCAGGCAGCAGTAATAGTAACAGCAATAACAACAGTAACGGCAATAGCAATAGTAACGGCAATAATAGTGGTTCTAACACATCGGGCAATAGCAGTGGAAGCAATACATCAAGTGGCAATGGCAGTTCTAATACAGGAACGGGCAATACAAGCAATTAGAGTATAGGAAGTCTTATGCAGGGAAAGATAATAAAGGGAATTGCAGGATTTTATTATGTCCATATAGAATCCTGTGGTATATATGAATGTAAGGCAAAAGGAATATTCAGGAATAAAAAGATAAAGCCGCTTGTCGGGGATAATGTTATTATAGATATAATAGATAACGATAAGATGACAGGTAATATCATACAGATACTTCCAAGAAAGAATGAGCTTATAAGACCAGCTTCTGCGAATATAGATCAGGCTATGGTAATATTTGCTGTAAAATCACCAGAACCTAATTATAATCTTTTGGACAGATTTATAATGATGATGGATTATCAGAATGTGCCTACAGTTGTAGTGTTTAACAAAATAGATCTGGCAGAAGATGACACATTAGAAGAGCTTTCTGACATATATGAAAAATGTGGCTGTAAAGTCATATTTATAAGTACTTATGATAATAAAGGAATAGACATAGTTCTTAAGACACTTGAGAAAAAGACGACAATATTAGCTGGACCATCAGGTGTTGGCAAGTCGTCACTTACCAATCTTATACTTCCGCAGGAAGTGAGTGCAACTGGTGATGTGAGCAGGATTGGAAGAGGAAGGCATACAACAAGACATTCGGAGATATTTAATGTGAGCGATGCTACATATATATGCGACACTCCGGGCTTTACATCTCTTAATATTCCAGAACTTGAAAAGGAACAGATAAGATTTTATTTTGAGGAATTCAGTGAATATGAAGGGCAGTGCAGATTTAATGGCTGTGTTCATATTAATGAGCCTGACTGCAGGGTTAAGGAAGCGGTTGAGGCAGGATTAATAAGCAGAAGACGTTATACAAGTTATGTAGAGATATATGACGAGGTAAAGAACAAGAAGAAATATTAATTATAGATTAGCAATAATTGATTATCTATATGCCAGGGCTGGCTGTATAGGTTAAATAATATTAATTACACAGAAATGAGGAATATAATGACTATATTATCACCTTCAATATTATCAGCAGATTTTAAAAATCTTGAGAAAGATATTAAAGCAATTGATGAAGCAGGAGCAGAGTATATACATATTGATGTCATGGACGGCAGGTTTGTTCCAAGCATTTCCTATGGTATGCCTGTTATCAAATCAATAAGAAGCTGTACAAGCAGAGTATTTGATGTTCATCTTATGATCGAAGAACCAATCCGTTATATAGAAGAATTTGTAAAATGTGGTGCGGATATAATAACTGTCCACGTTGAGGCGTGCGAAGATGTTGTTGCCACAATTGAAAAGATACGGGAATGTGGTGTCAAAGCAGCTATTACACTTAATCCAGAGACACCAGTAAAGGCTATTGAGCCTTATCTTTCATTGGTGGATATGGTGCTTGTTATGAGCGTTCATCCTGGCTTTGGCGGACAGAAGTTCATACCGGAGTCATTAGAAAAGGTTAAGCAGATTAAAGCAAAGCTTATAGAAAAAGGTCTTGATAACGTAGATATTGAGATAGATGGTGGAATTAATATAGAAAATCTCGTATCAGTGCTTGAAGCTGGAGCTAATGTAATAGTTGCAGGTTCGGCTGTGTTCAAGAATGATGCAGGAGCTAATGTTAAGAGATTTAAGGAGATAATGAGCACATATTAAAATTATGTCCTGTAGATAAAAAGATGGTGACACGTTAATTCGTGCCACCATCTTTTATATAATTCTTTGTCAGAAGTTCAGAAGTTGGAACAAATCCTATATTATCTGACTTGTAGAACTTATATTATTATAAAT
>OGTL01000777.1_pt1 | contig 32231 bp, 44 predicted proteins | sample 1553601 | NCBI WGS metagenome assembly OGTL01 (sample SAMEA2580112, study PRJEB22360) | human gut metagenome | biome: human gut; feature: human-associated habitat; material: faeces | place: Denmark | collected 2008/2010 | reverse complement strand
GGTCGCACTGGGCGGCGACGAGTTTCGGGTCGTACGGCGTTGGTTTCTTGGTCTTGCTCATATTTCCAGCTCCTTCTGCTCCATGGCGGGCTCCACGTCCATCGAATCCTTCAATCCCTTGATGTGCTCGCGGCCCAGGCTCCGGGTCATGCCGAACAGCAGCTCCAATGCGGGACGTTTGCGCGGGAACCGTCGCGACGATTTCACGCATTTCAGGGTTTCGCCGCGCCCGTATTCGACGACTGGCGTGTAGATACCGACTCCGAACGGGGCATGTTCCCGCGCGTAATCGACCAGATGCGGTGGCACGACCACATAGTTCAGGTCGCCGACGAAGTTCAGCCCATGTCCGCTGTCGAAATCCGCCTTGCAGGATTTCACCTAATACGCCATGAACTCGGATTGCTCCAAACCGGACGGCAGCGTGTTACGTGGCTTAAACCTCATGAAATCCACTCGGATCGGATTTGTAAGCGTGTAATCATAGGTCACCTCCTCGGCCCAATAAATACGCTGATCGGGATAATGGAACACGTATTTGATGAGCATGCATCCCAGGGCCGCTGTGATGTCAGGGCGGGTCATGCGATTCCAGTCATGCATCGGAATTCTCCTTGAGTCGTGCGAGCACGGGATTGCCAGGCAGATTCATACGCCTCGAAACGTCGAACAGTTCCCGTCCACGCCGGGAGTGTGTGATCGCACGCATGACCCGGTATGTCTGCTGGACCGGATTCCTTGGCAATCGGACGGCTTTGCCGAGCTGCCGGTAGTATTCGGTATATATCTCGTGCAGATCGCTCACATCGTTGCAACTGATGACGGTCTTGGAATGGTCTCGCATCCATTCGGCCGCCACATCGCTCAGTCTCGTTCTCATCGCACCACCGGCTTCCAGTCGATACACGGCTTTCCGGCCTTCACCCATGCCCTGTGGTTGATGCGATGCCGTTTGGTCAGCCGGTGCGCCCGGAATCTCGCCCAAGCGATGAGACCCGGCACCGGATGGCTGTCCCGTTCCGTGATGATGGTCTCACCGCAGCAACAGCACTCCCATCCGTACGCCGCCGGCAACAGTGCGGACACCACGAGCCCAAGGAACACGAGCACCGCGACGGCAGGCAGTGTGGCGAGGCCGGCGAGATAGCCGATCCAGAACCCGCTCACTGGTCCACCGACCTGAAGAACCAAGTCATCCCCCCCCGCCATGGGGTTTTCACCGCCCCATGGGTTGTTTACCGCCCCATGAGGAAGTTACCGCCCCATGGAAGGATAATCGTCAAAGGCGGGTTCTAGTGATCGTTGCAACACCTGACCTACCGCAAGGAGGGTCAGGTGTTGCAACCACCACTAGAATCTGCCAAACATCAAGAAGCACCCGATACCTGTCAGAATGTTCTATCTCGTCAGTGAACCAACCCATTGAGAATTGCTCACCGGTTTTCTTCCGACTGGTTTGCCGTCATCAGGAAGTGGGCGATCATCAGCACTCCGGAGGCCGCGAATCCGATTGATGCGATGACCATTGCAAGCCCTGTGACTCTCCACATGAAGCATGCGCAGAGGACGCATGTTATGGCGAGTATGATGTTGGCGTTTTTTTCGAAGTTCTTGTACGTGTTCATTGTGGTTTCTTTCATTCTATGTGGACATATTCAGTATAACATGTAAATGAAAAAAAACATGCAAGGTTTGAAATAAATAATCCCCCGATGCCATACGGCACCGGAGGATTATTTGTCCACATAGAATGACGTTTCATAGAAACCAACGATCCTACGACAGCAAAAGCTGCAAGACCCAAAGTAGGTGAACTACTGGACATGCTCACACAAGATGCTATGGCGCGGAAAAATCACTCGCCGTCCATAATTTTTTAGGCAGGGTACCACGCCCCTTGTGGTCGTGGGTGAATGCCTTTCCTTTCCACTAACATTATGATATAATGTTTTTTATTGGAGGTGAAGCATATGGTGGAACTCGCATTGACCATGAAAGTCAAGCTCACGACCAACAAACACGAGTCTGAAGCCCTTAACCGCCTATGTGACAATTACACCTCCTGTTGCAACGAAGTATCCGATTGGATTGGAGAACACCACACCCTCAGCCAGAGGAAAATCAACGAGGCTGTCTATCACCCGCTACGCGACAAATACGGACTGTTGGCCCAGATGACCCAATCTTCGATACGGCGAGTCATCGCGTCCTACAAGGCAATTCACTCGCGCATGGAACGCCGGAACGGAGAAAACCCCAAGAGAAAGAGGACGGCATACTATTCCACCAGACCAAAGTACTCGTCCGCCGGTGTTGACCTGCTGTGGAACCGCGACTACTCCTATTCGCCCATGACGGGAATGTTCAGCCTTCCCGTCATGGGCGGGAGAATCAAAGTGAAAGCCCAATGGAAGGGAACCCCGGACGAATACCGTACGGCACGTTTCGGTACCGCCCGACTGATATCGAAACGAGGCAAATGGTACCTGCATATTCCCATCATCCTACAGGTTCCCGACCCAACCCCAAGCCCCAAAAACATAGTGGGCGTGGACTTGGGCATCCGAATGCTCGCCACCAGTTATGACGGCGAAACCACCGTCTTCCAACATGGAGGGGAGGTGAAAAGCAAGCGCGGCAAATACAAGCGGCTCCGTCAGCAGTTGCAGAAACGCGGCACCCGAAGCGCTCGCAGACGACTCAAGACCATAGGCGACAGAGAAAACCGTTGGATGACTGATGTGAACCATCAGGCGTCTAAGGCACTCGTCAACCGTTACGACAGGGATACGATGTTCGTTCTCGAAGACCTTACGGGAATCCGCAATGCGACCGAACAGGTCAGGGTCAAGGACAGGTATGTTCAGGTCAGTTGGAGTTTCCACCAATTCCGGCAGATGGTCGAATACAAGGCGAAACGCAACGGTCAGAAAGTCGTGTTCGTTGACCCGGCCTACACAAGCCAGACCTGCCCGAAATGCGGGAAAATCCGCAAAGCCAACCGTGACAAGAAACGCCACCTGTATGTCTGCCGCAACTGCGGATACCGGTCCAACGACGACCGGATAGCCGCGATGAACCTGCGACACAAAGGCTACGACCTTTTGAACTCGCAGTACGCCGCCAGCATGACTGACGGCGTAAGGGTGCAGTCAACCACCCTATGATGTTCCGTCAATTAAAGGTAGGAGAACGGTTACAGCCGTTCACTGGCACTACCGGACAGGGACAAGCCGCAATGCTCGTCATTGCGGTCGTTGACATACAATTCCTCGTCCGCGATCTCCTCGCTTCCCTCGAACACGATCGCGCCTTCATCGTCACGATGCTCGTCAAACCACGCTTTGGCCTCCTTTCCTGCTGGTCTTAGTAGGAGGGGTTTCTTTGAGCCACATCTCGAGGAGTTCTGGTGAGTTGATTTCGGCAGACAGCTTTTCGACGTATGCCTTGTCGCGCTTGTACTGGCAGTTGGGGCACCGTTGGCAGCGTTCCATCCAGCTTTTCTGGCAGGCGCTGATGTCCTCGTAGACGCGCTTGTGCCCGCAAATGAAGGTGACTTCGCGGGTGGTGAGGATGTCGTGGTCGAGGTCGTTGGTTTCGTGTTGTTCTTCGATGGTGAGTGCCATTGGTTTCCTCTTTCATTATCTTTATGTGGACATACTCAGTATAACAGATATCTTGGTGGTGAGATAACGAAGAAACAGGAGAAAACCAGAAAACAATAGATAACGTGGAACCAGAAAAACACGACAGCCCTTTCCAACGAAAAAAAAAACAACATGCCAGCCAACAAATCAATCCAAGCCCGCCAACAGCTGCGAGACCCCAACACCGGACGATTCCGAGACGAGCACCGTCAATCCGGTATGCCAACCGACGAATCCATACGAAAATACGAACAGCAACCCCGGCCGCCATTGCCTCCCCCCACCGAAGTACCCCTACCCCCAGCGAAGCCAAGACAAGCGAGCTCCAGAACCATTCCGGTGGACGGAAGACCAGGCTCCACGCTCACCGTGCAAGACGTGCCGGACCAGACACACGGCATGAAACGTCACACGCAATTCCAATCCCCCACCACCTCCATCAGATTGGAAACGCCGATATCGAAAAATATCAACCTCCCGAAGATGGAAAAGGTCGCCGACGATCTGGAGACATGGCGAACCCGTTCCAATGAGAAACGTGGCGAATACGATGCGCCAATCGCGCGGATGGAGGCATCCGGAACCGGATTGAACCGGCTGACGGTACGCCCGGTATTCGGGACGCCTCCCCGTAGACCTTGGCAGCCATGGAAATGGAAAGCATGGCAAAAAGCGAGGGAGCGAGAGTCCCTGGCCTCGAATGGATTCAACTACATACACAATTAGCAGAAAAGAGCAGAAATGGTAGATACGGTCAGATCAGCGCAGGCGAGACGCCAACTGAGGGAACCCGAGAGCGGCCGGTTCAAGGACGAACACAAAAAAGCCGGGTTCCCGAATGCTGACGCCTTGGAAAAATATGAGCGGCAAACATCCATCGTGACTCCGCCCGCATCCTATTACGACGGGACCATGAGCGAAGAGAATCGTGAACTGTGGGCCGAAGGGATGGACGCACTCCAAGACAACTCCCCCTATGTAGGTTTCTCCGGAGGATTCGACGAACAGGATGACGCATCAATCGACGGATGGCGCATACACCGAAGGAACACTCCGACAGGAAACACAGTGTACGAGTTTCGCGACGCGAAAAGCTCAGCCCCAAACCGAGTGGCGTACCTGATCAAGCAATCGGATATTGACGCCGGTCATTCCCCCACATGGTTGGATGAACGGCAGCGGTCATTCTTCAACGTTCTGACAAACGACAAAAGGTAAGAGCTGCGGCAGACAGCTCGAAAACGTAAATAGGCAACCTCCCTACACAAAATAGCAAGGAGAAACAATGGTCGACTCCAGAAAATCAGCACAGGCAAAACAGCAACGTCGAAACCGTGACGGCACTTATGCGGATGAAGGCAAAACTAGTAGCATGCCGAGCGGGGACATCCTTGAACGTTTCGAACAACGTCAGCAAACCAATACTGGTGATGCGCCGGTTGAAACCTATGAGGCAGGCGTGAAGCGTATGCAGGAGCTGGATCAGAGGCTTATCGACATTGCCAACAAGGAGTATGAGGAACGTAAGTTCGGCCCGGACGATGAAGCGTATCGCGTGGAGTCGGGCATGTATGTCAGCAAGGAGGAGTTCGAGAAGCTGCCGGAATTGGATCGCAACCGGTATATCGCATGGGGCAACGACTGCATGGATGACAACGAGGATGCGTGGAACGATCCTCAAAGAATGGAAGAGCTTGCCCGAGAGTCAGCGGAGGATGATGATGCCGAAGTGTATTTGACCGAACCGGAGCTGACTTACACGGATGACATGGATTATTCCTTCGGAGAGTATCTGGAATCCAAGGGTTGCAACCCACAGTCGGCGGAGGAAGGCGCCAACATGGCGCTCCAAGGCCATCCCAATCTGGAAGTGACCGGCAACACGTATCCGCAGGTGTGGCCAACCGACACCGACAACAACCATCGACGTGCGAAACTCTTCTACCTAGGTGGCAGCAAAGGATGGCGAGTCACCTTCTCGGACGGTCGCGGCGACGTGAACAAAACCGTCATCGACTATAAGAAAGGCTCTGTTAAACCAACTTTGACATATGAACGAGGGGCGCTTATTCGAGAAGAAGTCCAGACCTTCAGTCTCTGGCCGTTATTATTAAATGGTTATCGATACTCTAAAGCCAGAGGTGTCCATGTCCAACATCAATGTTCAGGTTGCGGAAGTTAATGACGCATTCTTCAATCCGCGCCTTGCTGACAACCCATGCGTAAGCAGATACAATCTCAGAAAAGCTGACTTCGCCAATACGATGACAGACATCTATGAGTTCATGGGTGATCTGAATGTGATGAGCGTCGAACGTGGGTGGGGGCGATTCGAAGATATGCTTCAGCTTCAGGCACTGTCCAACGTTCTTTCAAACCTTCTTAACAGCACCATGGCGAAACATTCACGAGAACTTGTGGTCAATACTCTTCCAAACGGGCATCCAGATCTTATCCGAACCGGTATTTATCCAAACAATCTTGTGGCGGAAGCCGAAGATGGCGTTGAAATGAAAGCCACCAGAAACACCGGAGCAGCCGTTGACATGCATAGTGCAAGAGAACAGGACCTCTGCACGTTTGTATATCAGGTTGACGAACGACGAGATGACCCCGGTGTGCCAATCGCCGAAAGACAACCCCTCACCTTCACCGGAATATTCCTCGGACATGTCACCGAAGAGGACTATAGGCATAATGAGCGTGGAGAGCGTGGCACACGAACGGCCACACTTTCCAAGGATGGATTATCCTCCTATAGACGTAGCTGGGTCTATCTCACCAACGAGTTACGCGGAACGATATGGGCAAGACGCAGTCTCAATCTTCCAATGCTGTGAGTTTAGGAATCGCATTGCAGGCAAGATTGTAGTATTCGGAGTCTCGTTCAATGCCAAGGCTTGAATACCCCAATGATTCAGCAGCGGCTAATGTGGAGCCCGAACCGGCAAAGGGATCAAGGATCATGCCCATTCCTAGTGGCAGTGCTGCTCTGACTATTTGTCTCATCAGCTTCTGCGGTTTCAAAGACGGATGGTTGGCTATGGCCCGCTCTTCCTTGCGGGTCGGAGCCGACTTGATGACATCTCCAAATGGGTGATCGTCATCGATACGCCGCCAGCCGCCGGTACCATATTCGGCAAGATTGCGACCGGTTGTTTCATCCATTGGCTTGCGCATGATCACCCAAGGTTCAAATTGAGAACGAGGCATCACGCTTACATCCGGATATTCAGACTCAAATCCCTTTGGACGATCGCCCCCTCTCATGGTCTGGACCAATCGCACGAGCTGTCCTCGCGGTTCCAACCCGGCGGATTCCAAGGCCCCCGCTACAAGATGGCTCACAAGCGGATTTGTTGCCACGACGATGTTTGCGCCGGGGACAAGTACACGCAAAGCCTGTTCTCCGAACCTTCCGAAGAACTCGACTATCTTCTCTCGGTCAGCGTTCGTCAAAGTCGTAAATCGAGGCAGGGGGCTTCTTTTCGCGCCATCAAAGGATGGCGGAATCCGCCATACGCCTCCCTGCCCCTTGCGCAGTTTTGAAACTTGGCTCTTTTTGTACTCAACCAGTCCGTAAGGGGGATCTGTCACGATGGCCTGTATGGAAGATTCCTCAAGAGAAGCCATCACTGCGAATGCATCGCCCTGTATGAGAGTCGCCTTACCATATTCGAACCTAGACGTCGACTGACGGCTCATGGCATATAAGCCACGAGATACACGAACGATACCGCTGTCTGGCTTCTTGGCCTGCAATCGCAGTGACGAACGGATGCTGGACGATTCAAATGTTTCATTGAAAGAGTCCGCGATTCGGCACTCTATCTCAGTGACCGTCAAGGGAGCCTCCGATTGCGCCAATATGTTCGTAATGGCATCCCGAACCTGTCCAGGCTTCCGCACTTTTACCTCCTTGACGACGTCTAGACGTCATTATAGCACCAAAAGACGTCACATGATTGGCAAAATACGGCTAGTCTTCCCCTCTTGGCTGAGCCTTAAGTTCGAATGGCATCCCGTTTTCGCGTACTACGGCTTTGAGGAAGATGGTGACGGCTCCGGTCATGTTCAGCCCCAATGGCTCCAGCACCTTCATGGCCTGGTCCTTGAGTTCGGGGTCGAGGCGCATGGTCGTGGTGGGCGTGTTCGCCATGCCGTTCCCCCTTTCCCTGCAATATCGGATATGTACAGTGTACTTGCAATCTATGCCGCCATGCCCCAATACTCCATGTACGGCGGCATGATGCCGTTCCAGTCGCGGGTCACACCGGGGCATGGTTGCGCGTCCACCTGCCTGATGATGCTATCGTTTCGGTCGTCACGGAACGAGCGTCGCCACAGGAACCACGTCAGATAGGATTGCAGATGCTTCGTGGACACGCCCTTGAATCCGTGAAGGAACCCGTCGAGGTTCGAGTGGAGCGTGTTGATCCGGTTGATGCGATGTGACTTCGCGTCCACTTGCTCGAACACGGTGCCCAACGCCTCCAATGCTCCCGGATAGGCCGCCGCGGTGTCCGCCATGACGTGCGCTCCGTGCAGTATCCGGCCGTCCAACGCCTCGATTGCGCGTTGTTTGGAGATGACGCCGCGCCCGCTCAGTATGGCGAACGCCGTATCGGAATCGCTCACGCCGGTCATGATGCAGATCTGCTCCCTGCCAAGCCCGCGCTTGTGCAGGGAGGCTCCGCGATGGCGAGCGGTACGCGGCATGACGAACTTGCCCTTGGTGTGGTTGCCCTTGAAACTCTCGCGCAGATACGTCTCGTCCAACTGGACGGATACGCCCGCACCGGCCACGAACTTCGGCAGATACCGTTCGAGGCATTTCAACAGACGGCGGCGCATGAGCCACGCGGTACGCAACGACACCTCGCAACGCGACGCGCAAGTACGCAATGCGAGACAATCCACGAAGCATTCCACGTACATCATCCACTTGGCGACCGGCAGCTTCGACCGACCGATCAGGGTATCCCGCGTCTTGGAGAACGTGCGCCGGCAGTCTCTGCACTGCCAACGCTGGGAGCCGTCCGGATTATGCCCCTTCCTTACGATGCCGATGGAACCGCAGCGCGGACATGCTAAGACATCGTCACGGCTGGCGATGGTCTCGTAGGCATCCTCGTAGATGACCTCACGTAATTCGCGCACCGCGCTCTCACGCTCGACCGGATTCATGCCCTTGAGCTGAATGCGTACCTCGTCCGCTAGCCTCATCGCCACCACCTCCAATACTGTAACCTCAGTGTAACTACAGTACTGGACGTAGAACCTATGTCAAAGCTGGTTTAACAGAGCCAAAATTTTTGTGAATGCGCGCCCGTCATTTGCATTTCGCAACCCACCAACGTTTTCGGCCAAAAACCACATGGGATGGAAAAGTTTGAGTGCTTTCACCCCATAGGAGTAAAGCGGTCCATAAACCCCATCCATGCCTTTTTGCTCTCCGACAACGCTGTAGTCATTGCATGGAAATCCGAAAGCCAACGCGTCAATAGGCTTAAGCTGACTCATATCAAAAGTCCGAATGTCGGCATGATACACGGATTGTGGATCATCCGGACAAATATTCTTTCTATAGGTCTTACATGTATCCGCGTCATAATCGTTAGCCCATTGGTGCACGATAGCGAAATCGTTATCGCCGATGTCCGCATGAGTGGCCCCCCATGCGATACCTCCGGGTCCACAGAATAGTTCACCTAGCTTGAATTTCATTTTGCCCGCCCAAGTCCTTTAGTTTCATGTTCTTTTGTTTCTTTGTTGCTAATAAGAAAATCTACAAATGCTTGAACGTGCGAAAGCTCAAGTTCATTAAGTTGCTCCAGTCCTTGTACGGCTAATGAGCTACTGACATCCGCATCTGTGAGACGGTCGATACTCCACGTCCAAATGAGCACCCTCGAAAACGGCGGACAGGACCGCCCCCATGCGGACACCGTTGTCGATCAGCAGGTCACGGGCGATTCCACGCCAATCCTTGTTCTTCCAATGCTTCAGGGCTTCCATGTAATGCTCATGCTGGTATAAGCTGAGTAGGTCGGCTGGAGTGGATCCTCTCGCACCATCGTCGCGACCCCATCCTCCGTCCCGGTAGATTCTTGTGGTGGGTTTGCCGCTGACGACCAAGATGAAACGTTCGTCGGCGATGCTTGCTTTCACGTCGGCTCGATAGCCGTGGTCTTTCAAGGCGGGAAGGATCGCCGCATATTCACGGCTGAGTTGATCTGGATGATTCATTTTTGCCCCCACTCCAATTAGTGCCGGTCTATGGAGGTGGCAGGGTTTTTCGTGGCACTGGCTTCCGAAGGGCTCATTGTTTTTCCTCTTTCATTTCTATGTGAACGTATTCAGTATAACAGGTAAATGGGAAAAACATATAATAAACCATCCCCGCATGCGCGGGTAGATTCGGCATCAATCGTGAACTGGTACAGGATCTTAGGTTTATCCCCGCGCGTACGGGGTAGATCGAGGCATACCCGAAATGGCTAACGTCACCAGAGGTTTATCCCCGCGTGTGCGGGGTAGATCAGCTCCTCATACCAGAATCGTTCACTATTACAGGTTTATCCCCGCATGTGCGGGGTAGATGCCAGGATTTTTCCGCATCACTGCGACCGCCCAGGTTTATCCCCGCGTGTGCGGGGTAGATTGGTCATACTGCCATTACGGAACGAGCTGAACGGTTTATCCCTGCGTGTGCGGGGTAGATACCCTTGATGAGGCCGAGGAACTGCTCAGTGCGGGTTTATCCCCGCGTGTGCGGGGTAGATGTAGCGGTCAGCATCGCTCATGCGGAACCCCGGTTTATCCCCGCGTGTGCGGGGTAGATATAGCAATCTGTGGAGATATCCCGTTCATCCTCGGTTTATCCCCGCGCGTACGGGGTAGATGGGCGGTGGCTCGGTCGCCGCCCCGCCTCCACCGGTTTATCCCCGCGCGTACGGGGTAGATACTTGCATTCTCAAAGGATTTCGCGACTGCATGAGTACGGAAAATATTTGATTCGCTCAGTCATTCTGCGCTTCGGCTACCGCATTGAATAACGGGTCAATAGCATTGGAGTAGCGTGCCTGGAATACTCGGTTGCTGGCTGGCTGATCCCAGTTTGCTTCCGTGCCATCGATGGTTTCGACGTGCGCCTGTTCCTTGCCTTTGAACGCCTGTTCCAACGGCTTGTCTACCAGTCCGACTCGGATAGGGCCGGCTGGCGGGCAGGCGCGTCGTCCCAAGTACGGCATGTATACGGGGTGTTGGATAGCGGCGCCGATTGTTCGCAGGAGTCGTAGATTGTTGGACTCCAACCCGACAGTGAACGTGGAATCCTGTAGGTATTCCTTCGTCTCCAACGGGTTGGGCTTCCCGTCCGCTCGTCTACCCATGGTTTGGAAGTCCGTCAACCGTGGGCCTGTGTGGACGGGTTGCACGCCGAATCGGAGGGCTGCGAGGTCGCTGATGTCGCTTCCGCGGGCACGTCCCAAAGCGGATGCGACGAGTCCGATGACTCCGCTTTTGGTGGGTAGGCTGCCGGTGTTGCGGTGCGTGTACCCGTCTTCGGTGGCCCATGATTGCAACGGGCCTTTCAACTGGAGCAGTAGGGTCGGCATGGTGATCAGAGCGCCTTGATGATGGTGCTGGTGGTCTCGCTGACCAGCTGGGGGAGTGTGAACAATGTGTCTTGCTGCTCCTTGTCCATCGCCTTGCGCGCGTTCAGGTCGGCCATGGTGAACGTGTCGGCGGCGGCCAGACCATACGTGTTCTGATAGTCGGCCTGCTGTTCGAGCAGTCGTTGCACGCTGGTGGGAATCGTGTCAGTATTGACCGGCTTCTCGTAGGCTTCCACGAGGTTGATGGGGCGGTCGGTGCGGATTACGGTTTCGATGAACGAGGGGAGCGTCTGATGTCCGAAACTGTTCTGTTTGCCGGACGGCAGGCTCAATGCGAAGGCGTTCAGGAACGTGGACAGGGCGAGCCGCACGGCTTCCTTATCGTATCCGAGGTTACGGTTCAGCAGGTTCACGTCGACGCAGGCGTAACGGTAGAGGGTGGCGCTCAAGTATCCGGTTTCACCGATCATGCCGGCGCCGCTCGTGTTGTCGCAGTCGTCAACGGCCGCATAATAATCGTTCTCCACGTCTGCTCGGTTCACGCTGATGGCGTGCGCAAACTGGCTGGCCGCATCCACCACGTACTCGCTGCCGGTGCCCTTGTCGCTGCTGGCGCTCATACGTCCGAAGAACGCGATGTCGATGCTCCGGTCGGAGTCGAGCAGCTTCTTGATGTCCGTACGATGGGAGGCGACGGACTTCTTCGGATCGGTGCTGCCGTATGCTTCCTCGGCGTATTGGGCGAGCTTCTGCCATTGCTGTTCACCGAAGAACTGGAGCGCGCTAGTGCTGCCGGGTCGGTTCTTGTCAGAGGGAAGGCCGGCCGCCTTCATCAGTTCGCCGGTGGCTTTCAGTAGGCGCTCGTCCTCCGGATCACGGTCGAGGCGTTGGGCGATCATCTTGGTGAACTCACGGCTGCGCGAGCCGAGCCTGCCGGTGTCGAGGGTGTCGCGGAAGTTGTCGCGAATGGCCTTCTTCCATGCTTGTGAGCTGACGCGCATTCGTGGCACGCCACCGTAGATGGCGGTCTTGGGTCGTCCGTTCTCGTCGCGGTTGAGGTTGGCTGGCGGAAGGGTCTGGATGGCATGGATGTCGATGAACAATCCCATATTGTTTCTCCTGATATTTGGTTTTTCTTTGGTGGATGGTGGATTGGCTCCGTTTTGTCCGTGGGGGGCTGCCGGGCGGGAAGCCCCCACGAACGATGGTGAGGACTTAGTTGAGGTAGGCGGGCTTTTTGCCCTTCGACAGCGCGGCCAGAACGAGCACTGCGAGACTCGTGGTCTGGTCCGCATCGAGAGCGAGAATCGCGTAGGAATATGCGTCCTCCATCTTCCCGTCCCACCATGAGAGATAGGCGGCGACGGCAAGGGGATGGGCGCGGTACTTCTTCTCCGAGGCAAGGTCGGTGAGACCGCATGCGGCTGTGATGGCATTGTGTAGCCGGTCGTGGTCGGGTTTGATGTCGGGGTTGGTGAACCCGTCGGCAAGTGTTTTGGAAAGAAGCCTCTTATAGTATGGCGTGTGGGCTTTCGCCGCGAGGTTGATGATGGTCCCGATCTTGAATCGTGGGTTGATGGCGGCGGCGATTGCCGCGTCCCTGACGTTGAATACTTCGGACATGAGGTCCGCGAACCCTTCGAGTTTCGTGTCTTCGTCGGCGTATCCTTCGCAGGCTTTCTCCCATGCTTGGAGCATGGGGGTGGCGAAGGTGCGGATTGCTTTTTCGTGCCCGTATGCCAGTGCTTGTTGGCGGTATTCTTCGATGAGCGTGTTGGTCTTGGGTTTTTCGATGATGTTGGTCATTGGTTCCTCTTTCTGTTTTATGTGGACATATTCAGTATAACAGAGAAAAGTCAGATGTCAACAAAAGTGGCTCACAGGGGGGCATCCCCGCATGTGCGGGGTAGGTTCGGAATGTGCATAAGTTCGTCCCATTTTTGGAGGTTTATCCCCGCGTGTGCGAGGTAGGTTCGGCCTGCAGTACAGGCAACGGCGCGTTCCAAGGTTTATCCCCGTGTGTGCGAGGTAGGTGGGGTAGGTATCGGATGGAACCGGCGTTGCATCGTGACCTTGGTTTATCCCCGCATGTGCGGGGTAGGTCAGAGCGGACTAAAGGCCTCCATGACCGCCTGCGGTTTATCCCCGCGTGTGCGGGGTAGGTAAGTTCGTCCCATTTTGGATCGCCCGCGCGTGGGTTTATCCCCGCATGTGCGGGGTAGGTCGTGATGATTCGTTTTCACGTGTTTTGTTGAAGGTTTATCCCCGCGTGTGCGGGGTAGGTCGTGATGATCCGTTTTCACGTGTTTTGTTGAAGGTTTATCCCCGCGTGTGCGGGGTAGGTCCATACCCAGACATGATCCCACCATCGGAATACGGTTTATCCCCGCATGTGCGGGGTAGGTTAGATCAAGCCAGCCCAGTACCGGCCCTTTTCGGGGGTATCCCCGCGTGTACGGGGTAGGCAGTTTAGTTTTCACCGTTTTTGAGTTCATGCGTGAGCCGTATATGCAAATTGCATACCTGTTTCCTGAGTTGATTGTCCATTGACCGCAGACCGGCGGACAATCAGTTGAGCAGGCGGCCCCAGTCGCGCCGCACTGTGTTTGCTGAGTCCGGTTTGCTGAGTCTCGCCAGATCCAATGCCAGCAGGGCGTGATCCAATGGAATGTCATACTCGTTCAACAGTCGAATTATCCGTAGACAGAACGGTGCGGCCTCCTGCATGTTTCGCGCGTTCAACATTTTCCTGTAGAGCTCGTCAACGTCTTCGCCGGTATCAGCCAACGTTCGTAAAGCCTTGTTGAAGCGTTCGCCCTCCACGTACATGGGTTTGTACTGGTCGCCTTGCTGATGGTAGGCGTATAGGCCGAATGCGTACCATGATGCCTGTTCCATGAGGGTTGGTTTGCTGAAACCGCGGTATTTCATGCCGTTCAACGACCATTTGGATGCTTTCGGATCCGAGCCGCAAGGTTTTTTGAAACTGTTGCGTAGGTTGGCGAGGTCGGCGCGCGTGTAAGTGCCGTTCAGGTAGCCGTCTTGCAGACGGGCGAATCGGGGTCGCGCCCAGGTGAGGTAGCTGTTAGTCACGGTTGGGTTCCTTTCCGCCTGCCAGATAGGGGAGTATCAGCGCGTCGGTTTTGGCCCAAGTGTCGTATGGGTTGTCGTTGTTGCTGACTTTTGGCCATGCTTGTTTGACGAGATTGTCCACGATGCCGCTGATTTTTTCGTGTTCGTGGATACGTCGCATATCGAGGGTCATGTGGTCGTGGCGGATTCGTGCGATGCTGCTGGACTGGCTTCCGTACTGGACCGCGATCACGTCGAAGCTGATGATCGGGTTGAGATGCGATGCCCATAGGAATGTCGCTGGATAGTGTTCGTCGCCGTCCGAGCCGACGAACGCCTTGTCCCATTGCGTCCATAATGGTCGGTCGATCAGCGGGCCGAATGTGAGGTTCACCGGTTTGGGTTTGCCGGTCGCGTCCTGTGTCCAGAAGGACATGGGCTCGTTCTCCGGTGATGCCCATTCGGAACGGTTCCCGTAGGTGACGTAGGCGCCGGCGCATAGGCCATTCGTGTTCCAAAGCAGTCGGATTCGGCGGGCCGGGTACGTGTAATAGTAGGCGGGGCCGGTGGTGTCCGGTTCCATGTCCGTGCATTCGAGCGATGGATACTCCCAGATGGGCTTGTTGCCGTTATCCGCCGGCGTGAGGTTCAGCAGCAAGGTTTCCCACAGGTTGTTCCCGGTGATGATGGCGAGAGCGAGGCCGCCGTCTTGCGCCCCTCCCTGTGGGGTGCGTTTGCCTCCCGCGGCTTTCGGATCGCCGTTCATGCCGGTGTGGACTCCGGCCACATCGTACATGTTGCAGACGAGCAGCATTCGTGCCGCTCCCGCAGGGGTGACGGGCTTGTATGGGTCGTGGGTCTGCCAGAGGGGGCGTTGCATTGCGGGGTGGAGGCGTGTGAAACCGTAGTCCTTGGGTTTGCCTTGCGGCATCATGCCGGCTACTTGCAGGAACGGTTCTGTTTCCGACATGAGGTCGAACCGGTGTGCCCATGCGTGCAGGTAGTCGATGATTTTCTGGTCGCGCCCGGCTTCCATGATGCGTTTTGCCTCCGCCGGGGACGAGTATCCTTCTTGACGTGCCGCGTACATGATGGCGAGCAGCAGTCGCATGATGCTGACTCTTTCCAACGGGTCGGCTATATCCAGTTGTCGGATAGAGGTCGGCTGATCGAACAGGGTTTCCAGAGAGTAGGACTCGTGCTTGCCGTCCGCGAGTACGGGGATCCATGGTTCGGTGACGAGGTTGAATGAATGGTTTGCCATAAGATTTCTTTCGACTGTCGCAGGTCAGTGGTTAGAAAAGCAGCATCAGACCCAATCCATAGGCCTTGCCGTGGCCGATACCGGCAAGCATTGCATGGGTGAGCTTGTCACGGTCGGTGACGGTGAATACTCCCGTGTATTCGACGGTGTGGAACGTAAGTTTGCGGCCTTGACGGTTGAATCGGGTGGCGTGAACGTCGAGAATATCCAACGCATCCAAACGGGCTCCGGCCTGGGTGAGCTTGCGTTCCGCCCACTGGTGCATTCCGGCGGGCGTACGCAACGGTGTGCGTTTCCCGTCCTTGCTGGCTACCGGTGTGGCCGTCAACGCGAAGCGACGTGTCCCACCGTTCTGTAGCTTGTCGAGGAACGGCCGGTAGTCGAGCGTGCTGATGACCGGCTTGCCCAAGCGGGCTTCGAGCCGATCCGTATCCAACTGGTCGGAGACGATATACAGCCTGTCCCCATCCAAACGCCACAACGGGCGGCTACTGCCGGAGGTGGCGGCGCTGACCACGGCGTGAATCGCTTCGGGGGAGCGCAGCACTTTGCGCACGTCCGGGTTGACTGGGTTGAGAGTTACGCGCGTGAATAACGGCATGTTTAATCCTTGTCTGGAACGAGTTCCGGGTTTGCTTCTGTCGTGATGGCTTTTCGTATATTGACGATTTCCCGGAACGATTTTTCGGCGACCCCGGTTTTCCACTCCGTTGAAAGATGAACCGGCTGGCCGAGATATTTGAAGGCGATCTTGTATCCGATAGGTTCCGACATGACGTATCGGGTGACGCGAATGTGGTTGAATACCCATCGGACGACTTCGATATCCAGACCGTATTCTTCCGCGTATGTCTTGTATGATTTCATGGCTTTCTCTTTCAACGCGCTTCGATGGTGACGGGCTTCTCGTAGCATTGGGGAACATAATTCTTGTCGAGCGCCCAGTTGTTGATGAAGCGGAGCGGGCAGGATTGGTCCCATGCGCGCTGTAGTTCCGAGACCGGCAGCACCTTGTATCCGGCTTCTCCGTTCTTGGAGAGCATGTACCCGTATTTGCCGTTCTTGTCGGCGTCGCCGTTGTCGAGCAGGTAGATTTTGTGGCAGCCGTCCCATGCGAATTCTGTGGCTGGGCTGGTTTGGCCGTTGATTGTGATGCTCATTGGTTTCCTCTTTCATTCTTATGTGGACATATTCAGTATAACACGTAAATGGGATAATGAAAAAACAAAAAAGCGCACCGGAGTTTCGGTGCGCTTAGCGAAGCAGAATACGATCAGCTGGCAGAATGCCAGTCGCCACCATTCTGTTCCATGAACCGTTGCCGAGCCCGATGCTCCCATTCAGGAGAACCGGGCTTTTCACGGTGGATCCAGCTCATCACGCTCGACGGTTTAATGCCGTTCGCGGTGATGATCGTATGTGGAAGTTCGTACGGGTTGCCGGCGCCCCATTCGGATACCGCCAGCTTGTCATGGTCGGAACGGAACGTATGGGTTTTCGCATCCGCTACCGTGTATTCGATGGACGGGTCGCGACGGGCCAACTGCAAGGCTCCCTCGACTCCACGATGCTTCGCCGCGAGCCTGAGCATCGCCGCCTGTCCGACATCGGGGCCGAGGCCGGCGAATGGCTTCTTCGCCTTCTCGTCCGGGTTGAACACGTCGGGTTTCGCGGCCATGAACTGTCGGTATTCCTGTTCGTCGTCGCACAATGCGTCGCGCATCTGACGGTATCTGCGGGTCGGTTTCCTCCCGTCCAGCAACTGCTTTTCCAGTTTCTTGAAATCCTTGGACTGACGGTATTCCTTACCGGCTTCCGGATTCCAGCCATCTTCCTGAAGCTCATGTAGCGTGTCAGCGAAAGCCATCTTGTCGTCGAACGCACTGCCGTTGATCAGCCCACGGTCGACGTTATTCTTGTACAGGTCGCGCATTTCATCGTTCAACGGTGACAGGTGTTTCTCCGTCGCCGCATCATACCGGGCCTTCTTGGTCTGATTTCCTTTCCATGCGGCTTCATAGCGGCGTTCCGCAGCTTCCTCGTCGTAATCCCCGACCCAATCCTCCGGCTGCGGTCCCGCGTATGCGTTCGTGTATTCGCCTAGCTGTACGGGCTCCAAACCAAGCTTGTGAAGCTCCCGGTTCGGATCCAATGCGGTTTCGAGAATATGCTGTCGGGTTTCCTGTTCCAATTGCGTACGGTCAGGCGCTTTGACCGGTATGCCGGCGTATGCGGCCTCTATATGGTCGGCGATATAGTCGGCATGGGAGCCGCCCGGGGCCTGTGGATCGTATCGCAGGTTTTCAATGATCAGTGGCATGTCATCGGTTTCGCCAGGCTTTGCCGGACGGGCGATGAGCTCATCCAATCGTCTGGTGGCGTATCCCGCGCAGTCGGCTACATCCGGATCCATGATGATGTTCGTTTCGGCGCGGAGAATCGCATTATTCAATCGTTACCATTCGAAGTCCGTCAACGTGTCGCCGGAGGGCAGACCGGTATCCTGTTCCTCCGCGAATTCGCCGTTTGCTCGACGGCGTTGTTGCTTTGCGTGTAAGGATTTTCTGGAATCAACCATTTGGGCGCCTCTCGTTAAGGACTGTTGGTTTTCAGATTATCTGCACGGGGGTGGCGGGATCCTTGTTTTTTCGGGAACTGTTTTTTTTCCATACGAGGAAGGCGGCCCCGGAGAGCCGCCGATAATCGATTTCGTCAGCCGACTTTGACGACTATCGGATTGCCGTTTTGGTCACAGGTCTGCAGATAGGTTCCGATGCCACTGTTGTTGATGGTGTCAGGCGTCGCGTTGTGCCACACCTGTTGCACGGTCCCGTATGGAGTGGATTGGCCTTGCTGCAGTTGTCCGATCCACCCGGCGCCCGTGCTGTTGTGTCCGGCGATGAGACGTGAGCCGCCGAGCCCGTCGAAAATCGGCATTTCGACTAGGCCTCCCTGGTCGATGGCTGCCTGGCATTGGGCACGCAGGTTCCATCCACCGTCTCCGCATGTGGTGGAGGGCGTGTAGGTGTATCCGTTGTCGGCTGGTTGGGTTGGCTGATATGCGGGAGCATTTCCCGTGTAGACCGGGTTCGTATAAGTGCTGGCGTTCAAACTGTTGGCCGTGGACGAGGTTTGATATGAGGACTGGACGGCTGCGGCTTGGGCCTCTTGCGCAAGTCGCTGTTCATGCGCGGACACTGCATCTTTCACCGGCTGGATTTTCGAATTGATTACGTCCGCTTGTTTTTTCAGCCAGGTGAGATCAGTGGACTTCTTCCAGTCTTTTGCCGCATCCATTGTCTTCTGCAATGCTTGGCGGGGCGCTTCGTCATCCACGTTGTCTTTGGACGTTTCGAGAAGCTGACTGGCTTTCCCGATCGAATCTTTGACTTTACCGCGCGCGTCGTCGAGCTTCTTGTAATGCTGCGATTCCTTGATATAGGAGTCGAGTCGGTTCAGCATGGAAGAGGAAGAAATATTGGCTGAGTCTTGGTTTTTAATGGTCTCGGTCAGCTCACGGATTTGACTGATACTCATTCTTCCCGCATCCGGATTGTGGGCAATGTTTTCCTTCAACTGACCTTTGGCTCCGAGCATGGCCGAATCCATACGAGACACGAGATCATGGTCTTTCCCTAGTAGCTGACCGGCAGGAATCTTGTCCGTTTTCTGCACTGCTTTGACTTGTTTGGCAAGATTAATGTGGGACTGCCGTGCACTCTGAACAGCAACCTCATACTGGGTTTGAGCTTCAGTGAAGTCAGCCGCATACACGGTTCCAGCCCCTGCGGCCATCAACAGGATAGCGGTCGTAGCGCCAGCAAGAATAGGAATGATATGTGTGTGCTGTTTTTCTGAGTTGGACAAAATGATTCCTTACGGTAAGCGGAAACTATGTTTTCTTGGACTTCGGATAGCCGTCTAGCTATTCGGGGATCCTCAGTCTCCGCTTTACCGCAAGGAATCAGTCAATTCATCGGAAACATTGAAAAGTGTGTCTGTTCAATAGAAAGCATCAAAAAAAAATGGATTGCTCGGCACTTCCTGACCAAAAAATCGATCCGGTTACTCTTTTTTTGCGATTCGACGTTTGAGATACGCACTTAATCCATCTACGCACCAAAGTGGAATGTTTGTCATCCAATCCTGCTCCCTGTAGCCTATTTCTCCCGTGCGGATTCCATGTAGCCCATATCGGCTGCAGACGTATGCGAGGCTTTTCGCGCGAATATTAGAAGAGGATTTCACTTCGATAGGAAAAATTTCGTCTCCCTGTTCCACAACGAAATCTATTTCCGCCCTGCCCTGAGGATTCGGATTAGTCCAATAGCGAGGTTTGATTCCTTGAACTACGAGCTGCTGGCACACGTATTGTTCTACGAACGCGCCCTTGAATTCGGAAAAGAGCTTCGACTTGTTTACCAGAGTGTCCACTTCGAGACCAGATAAAGCTCCCAGTATGCCCGTGTCTTCCAGATATATTTTGAACGTGTTAAGACTCTCATATCCGGTCAGAGGTATATGCAAAGCATCGAGGCAAGGGACTTTGGTAATGATCCCGTAATCCGTCAGCCAGTTGAGCGCTTCCTCATATTCGCGCGCACGGGCGCCTCGCCGGACGACACCGTAAACGAATTTACGGTTCTCTTTGGCTAACTGCGATGGCAATGTGTTCCACACGAGGCGGATACGCTCGCCAAGCGTATAGGCGGCGTGCTTGGAGAAATCAAGGTCATAGGCGTTGAGGATATCTTGTTGGATGGCCCGCACATCCTGTGGAATACCATTGTCCAGATGGGCGCTTAACGCGGCCGGCATGCCGCCTACCCACATGTATGTTTTGAGCAGGTCGTTCATCCGTGGTTCAAGCGCCTGCGGGATATCCTCGAACCGTCCTTGCCTGATAGTGTCGGCTATCATGTTCTGGCCGATGCTGTCCAGATACTCGGTGAAGGAGAGCGGATGCAGGTTCATCATGGTGACCTTTCCCACGGGGAAAGAGGCTTTGCTGTGCTTGGATATTCCCATATAGGAGCCGGTGGCGATGATGTCATAGTCGGTCGCTTGCTCCGTGAAATACTTAAGCGAGGTCAAAGCGCGCGGGCTTTCCTGTATCTCATCGAAGAAGAGCAGGGTTTTGCCGGGAAGTATCCGCTGATTGAATGTGAGCTCAAGCTGTCGAACTATCCGTTGCGGGTCAAGATCCTGCTCGAATATCCCGGCCAGGGAGGGGCGTTGCATGAAATCAGCCGAGACGATGTTGTCGTATTGTCCATTCGCGAACTCGTTGACCAGCCACGTCTTGCCCGTCTGCCGTGCGCCGCGGATCAGGAGAGGCTTATGGTCTGGGGCGGCCTTCCACTGATTGAGCGTTTTCAGTGCTGCCCGTTGGAGTCTCATAGCCTCTCCCTATCATAAATGTGTAGACGTTACACATTTATCCTATCATAAATGTGTAGACGTTACACATTTATGATAGGTTATTGCAGTCGTAGCAGTTTCAACGCGACGGACACCAGGCGATCGGTACGGGCCTTGATCGCTCCGGCATCCCATTTGGTTTTGTCCACTACATCATCGTTGAGGTTCAGGCCGTTCCGGTATCCGATGTAGCGGCCTGCGGAGTCCTTGCGGTCGCGTTTCCGTTCGAAGCCCATTCGCCCTAGATCCGAGTTGTACCCGGTGAGGGTCAGATTGCCGAGGGTGTGCACCAAAGTGGAACGAACCTCTTCCGCTTGCTCCTTGCTGCCGAAGGCATCGATCCATTCCTGTGTGATGTTTTCGGTTTTCGGGAAAATATGTTCGATGGTGAAATAGTATTGGGTACCTCGTTCGTTCATACGCCACAAGTCAACCCAAGTCTCGCCTGTCATTCCGGTTTGCGCTATCGCAGCGAGAACATAGCGTGTCATGTCACGATTATCCTCGTACACCGGTCCCCGAAGAGACTCCTCGAAGCGTGTATCTGACGCATAATTCGTCGGCTTCGTGAGTTGTTCTTGCAGGGATTGGATCACTTGATCAGCGGTTCGGGGTTCGTCTTCCTCTAGATTGCGGAGAATGGCGACGAACAATCGTTGGACGGTGTTGGTTGCCGGGTAGTCGGTGAAATTGCGGCGCACGAACCATATTGCCAACATCATTGTGATATGGGCAAGATCCTTGTCGGATAGTTGCAGACGTTCTCGGTTCGCCGTGAACCACATCAAAGGCATGAATCCCTGAGCTCCACCTGCATGGCGAAGTGAATCGGATATCTTCTTGAATGCGGGTAGGCCGCAATCATCGGTGGAGCCGGCAAGCATGCCGTAGACTCTGCCCGACTCGGCAAGCTCGTCCAATAGGACATCCACACCTTTCTCATCCAGCCAATTCTCATACAATCGGATAAGGTTTGAGTGGGTCGCCGGAGTGCCAACCGTGGACTTAAAGGCGTTGTAGTAGTAGCGCAGGAACCGCTCCTGGGCACCGCCGTCGGGTCCGACCGCTGCGATGACTCGCATCCATTTCTCGTAGGTGTTATCGATATTAAGATTCCTGTCGGAATCCGCACGGGCGAGCATTTCGTTCTTTATCAGATCGATGGGGGACAGATCCATCCCTCTATTGTTCAGGCTCTCGAAAAGGGTGAAGGCGCTGGCGTGATCTGGTACTTCTATCTTGACCAATACCGTGTTCCGGACTCGACGTGCCATGCCGAACACGACGGACAGCGGGTCAGTGGATCCTTCCAGCTCAGAGGTTATTCGGCTGCGGAAATACTTGTATGCTTTACCGATGCCTCGGTTACCCCAGTATCGAGGTACAGGAGTTGGTGCTTGTCCGTTCTGGGAGATTGCCAAACTGACTAGATACACGTAGTCTGCATTGTTGTTGCCTTGAGCCTGAAGACGGAGTCGAGGATTGTCGTTTGTGGCAAGCATTTTCCGCAAGGAAATGGACTCGAACAATCTGCTCTCATCCGCAATGAACTGTTCGCGCCTGTCCGCCATCTCCCGGTATAAGGCGGCAAGAAGAATCGACAAACTGGTCATACGCTGTTGTCCATCGACCAGCTCCAGCTGTGGGTGAATGGCATCATCGCCGCTGATGGCGATGACCGTACCCAGAAAATGAGGCTTAGACCCCGATTCGCCCATAATATCGTCATAGAGAGCAGCCCATTGTGGCTTGCGCCAAGAGTATTCTCTCTGATATTTCGGAATCACATATTTAAGTAAGGAATCCGGATTGAGCAGATCCCGGAGATAATAATCATTCGCTGAATTAATGATGCTGGTTTGAGCCATGGACGGACCTTCGTCTTCGTTTTTTTCTCTTCATGGTATACCGTCGACTGGCGGTTTTAACTGGTATGCTAGGCCTGCCAATCAGCTGTAATCTATAGTCATGATTCTCATTGGCAAGCCCATAGATACTACTCCCAACAAGCCCTGCTCTTACCATATGCACGAACCGAGAGGGGAAGCGAAAGAGTCCCGCAACTTTGAAGCCCGCCGCCAAGTCAAGAACCGGGAATACGTTCGGAGCTTCGATAGCGTCAAGGAACTGGGGGAGTTCTTCGACGCTATCTAGAATTCGATGGACCGAGACAATTCGGGAGTATTCTCCTCTGGAGCTTCCAACGGCAAAGTTCGCCGTCTATTTTTTTCGGGAACATATATTGTTGATACTTTCCATCAGTCGAATCAACCATCCGTTTCTCCTTGTCGTTGCTTTACCGGCACCCGATGCGCCAGCCGTTGCACGACACTTTAGAACAGATATCTTGAGACCATGGTCTGGCTGGAGACTACCCATTCTGGAGAAGGATGTATGCGGTCATTGCCCGCAAAGGAAAATAGATCAATCGCAGTCCAGATTCCTACGACACAGTCCCAGCATCGGTCGCAAATCAGGAGTCCGACCCTCCCGATGCTCTCGCACAGCATGCGCAGCCAACGGCAGCAATCGTTCCAGATTCTTGTCCATGACACTACGGTTTAGGGTACGATCCCAGTCAGTGGCGATACGACGGAAAGCATTATGGAACTGCTCGACCACCCCAAACCGTTCACTATCAGAACCATATACGGATCTCATAGTCTCTACAGTACGGCCAGACGCTATCTCATAGTCCTTCGCTTGCCCGTCGAGCAGTCGGGCGAGCACCAGAGCATTCTCCTCAAACTTGTCAGCCGGCAATCCGAGTGCGCGCATCCCGTTGACTGCCCATTCGTGATCTGTTTCCGGATGCCTCCATGAGCAGCCTCCGCCGTTCAGATGGAACTCGAACCCACAATCGTTCAACGGTCAAACCCCACCGAATCGGCTATGACGGAGGCACGCGCTATGGCCTCGCGAATCAGCATCGGCCCCTGCGGGACTCCACCGGCTTCCCGGTACTCGCGACCACGGAAACGCATATCTATCCCGAACCGGCCAAGAAGGACGCATGGAATGTTGCCGGAAATGCCGATCCCGTTTTTCACGTCATCGGGGACCGTCCTTTTCTGCAAATAGTGCATGCTCAGCGAGAAGAAGCCAACGACAGCACCGTCGGGGGCGACGGCGACATATACCGTGCACCCCCGTTCCTCCTGCTGTTCCAACGCGTCCTTGTGCAGCCAGATATCTATTTCCGGTTCGCCGCACGCAAAACCATCTATATCGATCGTGTCGTCAAGTTTAACGATACGGTCCCATTTCTTTCCCGTGTTCATTCGCCCCGGTTCGCCAAATCAATCCGAAAGAAACGATTCGAGCCACGTCGCGTCATCGTCCGACACGAACGTCCTATCCGATACGTCCGCCAACGACGGGACCGGCGACGAATGCTCAACGCCCGGGTCCGCCTGGACCATGGAATAGAAGTCGAGCATGCTTTTCGTGGATATCACCTCGTTGGCCCCAGCATCGGCCCAAGGCTTCTCCATATGGCTCATACGCTCCAGACTGTCGCCAAGTTTCCTGTCGTCGGTCCTCTCGTACATCGAGATCACGCGATCGACAAGGGAACGCTCTTCAAGGGTCAGATTATCAGAGTCGCCCTCCGTAATCTCCCTTGGGAACACCATTCTCCGACCGCGGCAGTATGGCCATACCTCCGTGACAACAGGACCGTGCTCCCACGCCACAATCTCTTCGGGGAAAAGCTCCCGTCCCTTTGCCACCAGCATCCATGACTGGCAGTAGTAAAGGAGCTTCTGGAGAGCGAACGCCGTAGTCATATGCGACCTTGCATCACGCTGCTCAAGTATGTACTTCGCCACGTCCACGGCTTTTGCCATCAGCTCACCTCCTTACGATTTGACCGCACATTTCAAGTATATGCAAAACATGTTAATTTACCATGATCGATAAGCATTCGCAAGAAGGATTGCGAAACGAGTCATCGTATCTTGTATTAACCGGCATCACTCATCGGCCAATCAACCCCAAGTTCACCAGTCGATGCCCAAAGGCAGCATCAGACACCCCAAGCTGTTTCTGGATGCTATCGAGAATGTCCCCTCGCGCCCACGCCATCCTGATATAGCGCGCAGGCATAATCAACTCAGCCGCGAACGAATTGGCCCACCTCTCAACCGGGTCGGTGCCGCGAGTGGACAATTCGCCACGATATTCAACGTAGCCAAACTCTCCATCATCGTCACGATGCAGCCAATAATGGCCTATCTCATGCGCAAGAGTGAACTTCCGCCTTTCCCGCGAATCATTCGAATTAACGTAGATCCTTACGGCTTCCCCGTTTTTCTTAAGAACGAACCCACCGACTTTGCTCTCCAATGGAGTAAGCACGACTTCCAGACCTAATTGCTCCGCGATCCTCTCCGGATCAACCGGCACGGTCAGATGCCCATCAGATGAACTCACCGTCTCCAAACATGCCCTGACGGCCTCTTGGAAGGGATCTTTCACGATCGCACCTCCCACACAGTCATTCACCCTCATCCACTAGCTATATCCTCATGATATACGCGGACAAGCGTGGTATATCGCGTCCTAAGCCCGGCACATTCATCTCACATCAACCCAACAGCAATTCCGTGCCCACATTTTGCCCACACTTCTCCGGTAATTGACGTGATTTGCAGTGATTTGGAGTGAATTGCAAACCACGCGGAAACCATTGGAAAAACAAGGAAACCCGGCATCCAAGCCGGGTTTCCGAAAGTGCCTCCGGTGGGACTCGAACCCGTACACATCCTTCAACGTTTTCGCCGCGATCTCGCGAATATGGTCATGTTGGATCCGATACCAGGCGCGCAACGCTTCGCACAGCATCGCATAACAACCGTTCAACTCCAGCTGCTCATAGGTCATTGTCCTGCTCATTACGATTCCTTAACCGTTAATAGGATTCCATTGGATCCAACGAGACCGACTTTGTTGCCGTCCACAAGTATCCACCCCTTGACATACCTGTTGCCCTGCAGCCACGTGGCCTCGGTTCTATCTTCCGGCAGCTTCTTGGATGGGCATCCGCCGATATTTTCGCAACGCAGATGACTGACATTGAACGTCCGTTCCGTCTTTTCCGTGAACGTCAAGTACTGTGGCTCCGTTCCGGTTGTAGTTGACAACCAAAGCAGTCCAATTGCCCAGGCGGCGATGATGAGGCTTGTGATGCATGCTTGGCATTTTTCCCAACCTAAGCTATCGGTGAGGTCTCTGCAGCGAGCGAGTATCAGAAACATGACGGATACGGAGACGATTGCAATGACCAGAAACCACCCAGTATTCAGATGGAATTCCCTAGGCAGAGAATTCAACCAATCGGAATAGTCAACCATCATTGTCCTTTCCTGTATCCGCCGATATGTCGAATCGCATACAGAACCGCGACGCACAGCATGATTCCGCTGACCGGCAGACCGATGAACGGGGTATGCCCATGGGTCAGGTTGGATACGTCTATCAGCAGGCATGTCAACGCATACATGCCGAGCAGTACGCTGAGCTTCCCGAATACCCTGCGGATCATCCGATTCCCAGAGGCCAATAATTCGGCGCCCATCCAGCTGACGAGCATTAGCAGGATTACATGCGATGCGAGGCTGGTGAAGCTCATCGTTCGTCTTTCAACTGCCAGCCGCATTCGATGTAACTGTTGCCTGCACAGGGAACCTGTTCGCCGTTTCCTAAGGTCACGTATGTGGCTTGCCTGTTGGCTTTCTCATCAGGGGCCAGCTGTCTTGGGTGATCCCAATCGCAGGTTGGTATAACATTTATCCCGCTATAGGTATATAAGGCTCCACCTACGCAGTCCACTACTTTTTTGTCCTTCAACTGGATGGTGTAGGGGCCGAGCTTGGCGCCCTTCTTCTCTTCTGCTTGCTGGGTGTCGATTTTTTCAAAGTTTTCTTGGACTTTCTCAGGATGATTTGAATTCCAGATGACAGCCGAAGTTACCAGGATTATAACGAAGGCGACAAGCAATCCGATAAGCACATATCCGAATTTGTCTTTGCCTTCAGGCCGCTCGTTCAGCATGGAAGTCCTCCTCTTTTATCGGTTGTACTGAGATGATCGCGTCCACGTCAGCGTCCTTCAAATGGACTCGTACCGGTCGTCCGGTTTTGTTCGCTTGGATTTGCGCGTCATGCACGGTTTTCACGTCCGGCCAGGCTTCCATTAGTTCCTCGTTGCTTTCGCAGCCGTTGATGACCGGCACCCAGTCCGGATGCTGGTTCATGAGCGTGCTGGAGAGTATGGGGGCGGTCATGTCGTGCAGTTCGTTCATGGCGCTGTAGGCGGCGATGGTGAAGAACAGGCGTGATTCCACGCTATTGTCAGTGCCTTTTGCGGACTGGTCGATGAGGTCGGCGAACGCTTGTTTGAACTGTTCGCTGACCTGTTGAATCGCGTCGTATACGCTGCCGGCGTCATTCCAGTTGATGCTGGTGGAGCCCAATGCGGGCGGCGGGAATCTTTCGCTTGCGTCTTCGGTGATGTCGTCGTTGAACGTGAATCCGGATGGTATCTGTGCCATTTTTTCTCGCTCCGGTCAGGCGATGAGACTCAACAATTCCGCATCGTCGGGAGTCCCGTCGCTGAGGACACTGTCATACTGGGGTTCCCGGTTGGATGCGATGTCGAGTTCGGTGCGAGGCAGCTCGACATTCGGCCCGGTCTCGTTTTGCAGATACTTGTCTGCACCTTGTGGCTCGAAGATCCAATTTTTTGGCTGAGGTGGAAGTACTACGCCAGAAACGCGGCCGACAGTCCCGTTGACAAGTTTGAAGACGCCTTGGAATCGTCCGTTAACCGATTCCACGATCATACGGCCTTCGATGTTTTCAGGGAAATCCGGGGTTGCGTTCCTTATCCCGATGGTGCCGATGAATCGGGTCCCGTTTTCGAATGTGTGGGAGACGCGGTAGCGTTTGTTGTATGCCATGATGGTTCCTTTTTTGATTGTTTTTTTATGTGGACAGTTGTTGTGGACTGTGGATAACCGGTCAGCGTGGCGTAGGGAACGATTCTCCGGCTGAGAACTTTAACTGGCGGAGAGACTTGCCCTTACGCCACTTGTTCCACGCCTTGATGGTCAATGCGGCGATGCGTACACGGTTGTCGCGGGTGGAACGGCCGGCCTTGTGAGGCTGAGCCATCAACGTGTTGCGCAGTATGAGGATCGGATCGTCGGCTTGCAGGTTCGCGCCGCTGGCGAGGCTCGTGAAGAACCTGTTGGCCGCATCCGTGTCGATGTGCGCGAACGTCCACCAGAGCGAGGCGAACATGCTGCTGGTCAGCATGTCCCCGGATTGGCTGCGGAACGCGCGTGATGCGGCGAGCACGTCCGCCAGTTGCGGGGTCTGGTCGATGAACGAGATAATCTCACCGCGTGTGGGTTTCAAATCGTTCTGAGCGGCGGCCTCCATGCCCAGCTGGTCGGCCAGATACACGGCGCGGGCCAGTGAGGCGAGCTGCGTGGAGTACTTTTCTCCGCGCAAGGTGAGCACGTCGCCCAAGGTGCGGGTTTTTCCGCTGTCCATGGTCTGCTGGGTTTCGTCTTCCAACCCTCGGATGACGAGCGTGGTCAACGGCTTGTCGGCGGCGATGACGGCGAGCAGACGATGCTGGCCGTCCAGCAGTCGCCCGTCTTTGCCGAATTTGATGGCCTCACCGTTGAACCGCCATTCGCCGTTGCGAATTTCGCGGGCGAACAAGTTGACGTTGTCTCGGCTGATACGCCGGTTGTTGACGTTTTCGCCGAGCATGGTTTTCGCTATTTCCGGGGTGATGGTTTCCACTTTGGCGGTGATTTTCTCTCCCATGATCTGTTTCCTTCTATTTTCCTGTGGGTCAGATTCCGGTCGTATAGTCCTGCGGCATGTCCTTGAACTTGCTGTTGCTTCCAAGGAAAGCAAGGTGGAAAGTCTCGGTCGGGCCGTTGCGATGCTTGGCCATGATGATGTCGGCTTCACCGGGCCTATCTTCCTTGTCATAGGCGTCGGGACGGTGTACGAGGAACACCACGTCGGCGTCCTGTTCGATGGAGCCGGATTCGCGTAGGTCGCTCATTTGAGGCACTTTGTCGGCGCGCATTTCCACGTTGCGGTTCAGCTGGCTGAGGATCACGACCGGCACCTGCAGCTCCTTGGCCAACAGTTTGAACTGGCGGCTGAAGTCGCTTACCTCCTGCTGACGGTTCTCGGTCATGCGTCCGCTGGACATGAGCTGCAGATAGTCGACGACCACGAGTTTCAGGTCTTTTGTCTCCTTCAACCTGCGGCATTTCGCTCGAATATCAGGGACCTTAAGATTCGCGGAATCATCGATATACAACGGCTTGTCCTCGAGCTTCTGCCAAAAACCGTTGACGGTTCGCCATCGTTCGTCAGTCATCTGAGACGGGTCACGGAAAACATTCAACGGAATGTTCGTCTCGGCGGAGAACAGGCGTTGCGCGATTTCCTCACGGCTCATTTCCAAACTGAAGACGACTGTGCATTGGTCGTCGTGAATGGCCGCATTCCGTGCGAAGTCCATTCCCAACGTGGACTTTCCCATGGCCGGGCGTCCGGCGACGACGATCATCTGCCCCGGTTGCAGACCGTGGGTCACGTCATCGATGTCCCTGAATCCGGTGTGGACTCCTTCGGCGATTTCCCCCTTCTGAATCTTGTCGAGATGGTCAAGCATATCGGTGGAAACCGTATAGATGTCCTTGTAATCGGTACTGGAATCGTCCTCGCCGATATGGAACGCCTCATCCAAGGCGTTGCCGATGATGCTGTCGGTGTCGGCATCGTTCGCATGACCCATTTGCGCTATGCGGGTGCCGATGGCGATGATGTCGCGTCGTTTCGCCGCGTCTTTGACCATGTCCGCGTAGATGCCGACATTCGACGTGGTCGGAGCATAATCGATGAGCTTGCCGACGTAGTTCAGGCCGCCAACACGATCAAGCATTTTCCGCTCGGTCAATGTCATGCAAAGCAGTGTGGCGTCAACGTCGCCATGTTGATCGGACAGGTCGCAGATCAGACGATAAATCGTTTTGTTGTTCGGCTGGTAGAAGTCGTTTTCTGTGATTTTCTGACGCGCCTCGTCAATGGCGGTACGGGATTGGAGCATCGCACCCAATACGGTGCGTTCCGCTTCATCCTTGTGTGGTAGTTCCTGGTTAAACGGATCGTTCATTGCTTGCTCGCCTCCTTGTCCTCGGCCAGTCGGATTTTCTTCGCCTGCTGCTCGAGGTATTTGATTTCTTCCTCGATGCGCTTCAAACGCGACGTTCGACTATCTACTGTGGATAATTCGTCCGGGTTTTCTTTCCACCGGGCGATACAGCGTTCGATGCGCTTGTACCCGATCACTTCGGGCCCTATCCCGTTGTCGCGGAAGATGTCGACGGGCCGGTCTCCCATGGCATAGCGTGCCGTCGCTTGCGTCCTGAAGGAGTTCGTGTAGTAGATTCGTCCGCCTTGCACTCTGCGCACGATTTCAGGCAGCGTACGAAGGTAATCGACGGTTTCCCGATCGAGCTTTTTCCCTGATGTCATTGCGTGTTAATCCTTTGGCGGTTCTGTTTGCAAGGAGAGGATTTGACGGTGATTCCAAGAGCTTTTCTTGTTCTTTGATTGTTGAGCGCGGCATACAGTTCGATGCGTTCGAACGCGTTGAACTCTCCTCTTGCGTTCATTTCCAACATTCGCAGAACGGATTGGATACGGAGCTGTTCCGAGACCTCATGCAGCCCCTGCGCCGCCATCCCATCGGATTCCCGTGCCTCATGGCGTTCGGATGGATGGGATGGCTGTTCTGATTCGAGGCGCATGTTCAGGTATTCCATAGCCTCTTCCTCCGAGTCGAATTGACGGATCGCTACGGGTATGTGGTTCTCGCATTCGATGATTTCAAAGTGGGTTTGTTCTTCTGCCACTGATTGGTCCTTGATTGTGTTGTGCGATGGTTTCATCGATGAAGTCGCGTACGGAAATCAGGTCGCTGATGTCTGACACGGATGTTTTCGGAGTGTTCGCGTCGAGCTTTCCGCCCTGTGGTGTCACGTATGCGCTGAACCCGTTAAAGCTGGGAACCCTCAACAGGATCAGGGACCAGCGGCGATTGGTCCCGGGTATCTCCAGCCGGCATGATCCGTCGTCATTGTCGATGCGCAGCACCGTCATATCAGACCTTCATCTTGAGAATCCGGAACATGCTTGGCCTCGTTCGGTCGTGTTGCGTGACATATCTTCGGACGGTGCGCATGGCTTGTCTTTTGCTCTCGAAAGAAGGCATGAGACTCCGATGCCAGGCGGGCTTCCAACCGTCAACTGATTTTTCTTGGCCTTTCGCTGTTTGGTGTGGGTGGGTCTGTCAGGTGGTGACGGTGCTGAGGTCGAGTTTGCCGCAGGTCAGGTAGATCATGGTGCTGAAGTAGCCCATGTTCTTGAATCCGCGGGCTCGGGTCTTGACGTTCTGGATGACGCTGTTGAGTCCTTCGAGGATCGCGTTGGTGTAGGGGTGGTCGAAGTAGGCGAGGATGTCCCGCCAGTGGCGGCGTATCTGGCGGGCGAACTCTTTCATGGGTTCGAGTCGGGAGCGCGTCATCCACGAGCACAGACGCTTGAGGGCCGTCTCGGCCTCGGCTCGATCGGCGCTGGTGTCGTAGATGTCCTGGAGGGTCTCGCGCATCTGACAGGCGCGTCCGGTTTTCAATCGTCGCCGTTGCAGGCTGCGCTTGGTTTCCAATTGCAGGCCGGTCAGGTTCGATTCGTTCCTCAACCACAGGTACTTGGTCCGCTTGAGCAGCGCGTTGCCGCGGGCCTCCTGTTTGCGGACCTTGTCGACGGCCTCGTTGGCGTGTTTGATCACGTGGAACTTGTCGATGATTCTCGCCGCGTTGGGCAGCCGCTCGCGGATGCCCTTGGCGAACCCCAGGCTCATGTCGCAGGTAACCAGACGCACCCGGTCGGGATCGCCGTTGTGGTCCATGAAATCCCGCGCGAACCGTTTGATCGTGGTCGAGTCCTTGCCCGGGACCACGCAGATTACGTTGCGCTCCACCAGGTCGGCGACCACGGTGATGTACCGGTGGCCCTTCCGGCTGGTCTCGTCGATGCCTATGGCCTCCACGCCCGTGTAGTCCTCGTAAAGCCTCGCCTCGTCCACGTAATGGCGGATGAACCGCCACAG
>OGTL01000773.1_pt1 | contig 32312 bp, 25 predicted proteins | sample 1553601 | NCBI WGS metagenome assembly OGTL01 (sample SAMEA2580112, study PRJEB22360) | human gut metagenome | biome: human gut; feature: human-associated habitat; material: faeces | place: Denmark | collected 2008/2010 | reverse complement strand
AAAAGCACAAATATGGCTTATGAAGTTCACTGGCTTCGTCTGTAGTTTATCTAATGAATTAAACAGTAATAAGAAAGGCGTGATTTTATGGGAAATTATATTACTACATATACGAGAAAACATTTTGATCCGATAAATCCTGATGCAGAATTAATTTGCATTGAGGATATTGCTCACGCACTTCCGATGATCTGTCGGGGAAATGGACATGTCAGCTCATTCTGGTCTGTGGGAGAGCATTGTATTTTATGTGCGAAGGAAGCAGCGGCAAAGGGATATTCTAATCGACTTGTATTGGCAGCTTTGCTACATGATGCGAGTGAGTGTTATATGTCAGATGTACCAAGACCTTTAAAACAGAATATGAAGAAGTATAAGGAATATGAGAATCATTTATTAGATGTTATTTATACGAAGTTTTTAGGTTTCACGTTAAACATAGATGAGGAGAAGTTGATAAAAGAGATTGATAATGCATTATTGTGGTATGATTTAAAGTATTTATTGGATGAAGAATCAGAAGAAAAGCAGCCAAAGCTGCATGTGAAGGTTGATTATACGGTGAGATCATTTTCTGAGGTGGAAAAAGAGTATTTTGGGTTGTTCGAGAAATATAGAGAGGTATAGAATATAAGAAAAATACTATTAAGAAATATATTCAAAAATAAATATAAATGTAATCAGATATATTTGAAGATAGTGAAAAAACTATAATAATATTGTGAAGGAATAGAGAGGAAATTGAGATGAACGTACAGATTTTTGGGACGAAAAAGAGTTTTGACAGCAAAAAGGCAGAGCGCTATTTTAAAGAAAGAGGAATAAAATATCAGTTTGTAGATATGAAAGAAAAAGGACTTAGTAAGGGGGAGTTTAATTCTGTATGTCAAGCTGTAGGTGGTTATGAAAAGCTGATTGACCCTAAGTGTAAGGATAAAAACTTACTGGCATTAGTTCAATATCTTTCTGAGGAAGATAAAAAAGAAAAAATTCTGGAAAATCAAAAGATTATAAGAACACCGATTGTCAGAAATGGAAAGCAGGCGACAGTCGGCTATGAGCCGGATGTTTGGAAAGATTGGAAATAGAAAAGATAGTAATAAGAAAATGAAAAAAGGATTGTCGTAAGATAGTTCTAAGAAAGGGTGTGAGCTACTCATGTGAGTTGTTTTGCACCCTTTAAATATTTGATCCTCTTACAGCAAGAAGACTTCGACCTCTAAGGTGGGAGATGAGTTGCGTCTGCTACCTATTTGATTTAGTTCGGCATTATAAGTCTGATACTGTGAAGAAAAATCTGTAAATAGAATTTTTCTATAATAATGATAAGCGGAAAGTTTTAAAAAGACATATATTCCAAGTATAAATCATTAAATGCTTTATGATTTGCAAGGCTGATTTCTTCTGAAATTTCTGGAATATGTGTAAAGCGATGGGATAATTCAGAGTTCATCGCTAACATGCCTGCGCCTGCGAGAGAGCTGTTTCCGACGGATATGATTCGGTCGTTCAGTTCTTTGGGCAGCATACCGATTCCGACAGCTTTGGTATAATTGATTTTTTGCCCAAAACCTCCGGCGAGGTATAGATGTGCAATTTGAGAGTAATCAATACCATAGGAGGTTACGAGGATTTCTATGCCGGCCCGAATAGCCGACTTTGCTAATTGAACCTCACGAATATCCTTGTTAGTAAATGAAATATTCTCTGTCAATGGATATCCATTATCGAAATATTTATCAGCAATCAATCCTGTGTTATCAACAATTTTTTCTTTTACAAGTTCATAGACTGTTTCAATGACTCCTGTTCCACAGATGCCAATTGGTTTTTTATTTGAAATAGTAGAAATGGCTGGATGATTATCGAAAATAGTTACGGTATCAATTGCGCCTGGAACACCGGCAATACCGTAGCGGATATTGCCGCCTTCAAAAGCCGGACCTGCTGCGGTTGAAGTTACGAGGAGTCGATCTTTATTACCGATAACCATTTCCCCGTTTGTACCAAGGTCTACGAGAAGTGAAACTTCTTCTTTTTGATCAATTCCGCAGGCTACAATACCACTGACAATATCGGCACCTACATAAGTACTGATTCCCGGAAGAATCGTCATGTTTTTGTAGGAATGCATGGAAATATCAACAGGGGTGAAAGGAAAGGATCCAAGACTTTCACAGGATAATTTCTGAAGTAAATGCTGCATAGTAGAGTTGCCGGAAATGATGACAGGAATAGAAAGTTTTGTGATATCTTTTCCTAGCTGAAATTGTTCGCAGATAGAATCTAAATCGTTTAATATAGTTCTCTGAAGCTCCAAAAGTCTTCCCTGATTGGCTATATCAATTCGTGAAAGGACATCGGTACCAAATATTCGCTGATGATTGATACTGGTTATGGTCTGTAATACTTTTTTTTGATTTGTATCAATGAGATTGGAGGCAATGGTTGTAGTTCCGATATCGACAGCGAGAGCAAGAGAATCATAACTGGAAATTTCGTTATGAGTGGATGAAGATGGAGCAGTAGCAATTTTCGAATCAGATTTTTCTGAAGATGGCTGCATTGAGATGTGTTGAACGGAGGCAGATTTAGATGAAGAGTCAGAGACAGTATCCGCCGCAGTAAACTTATTTGAAACAGATTTATCTGCCGACAGATTAAATGCAGAGGCAGCCTGAATCTGGTCTTCTTCATAATCTTCTATCTGAATAGTAAACTGCCCTTTTACATAAGCCTGACATGCCAGCCGCCAGCCTTCAGAGAGTTCTTTTGCTGAAAAAAAGGCAGCGTCATGTGTAGTATGGGCTGGTATATTATTTAAAAATTGTACCTTACATTTTCCACAGGTTCCTCTACCGGCACAATAGGCAGGTAAAAATTCTCCATTTTCCTGAAGGTGTGTAAGTAAAGATTTATTTTTATCGGAAATTGATAATTCAATTGTTTTCAATGGTGTTCCTCCTCAATTATTAATAACCATATTATAATATAATAATAGTTCGAGTGTAAATCCTTCAACTCGTAAACGCCATAAGCATCTGAAGCCACTCACAGATAAAATATCAGGGCAGTTCTTTTTGCGTCTGTTATCGCAAATGAAAATTACTTTTCAATAGCAAACGGTTTGCTATACCATATTTTGTGATATTTGGCGGTATCCTTATTTAGAATATCATTAAGCAATTTGCAGATATAAGATATCTGGTCATTTGTGCCATTATCTACAGTTCCATAAATTTCTCCAGCTTGTATTTTCTGATTCATCTCTGGACTGTTATTAATTCCGAGAATAAGGGGGAGTTTGAGATTATGCTGTTTATAGTAATCGTAAACTCCAAGTGCCATGTCATCATTATTGCAGATAATGGCTTCTGCAGATTGGATAATGCTAGTATCCAGCTTTGAAAATTTCACGGAGGAAAGGTTTCTCTGCCAATCTGCGGAGAGATTAGTAAGCTGATTTAGAGGGAGGTTCTGGCTGCTTTCTAAAAAGCCATTTGTCCTTCTTACAGCATCAAAATGTGTCTGTTCTCCTTCGATTAGAATATAGTCCAGTTTATTATTTTTGTTTCGGTCCAGGTTTACTTTGTCTATATTCCATACATTCTGGAGCATGTCTGCCTGAATGGCTCCCGCTTTTTTTGCCGCTGTTCCGACGTACCATGTCTGTTTGGAGATGGATAAGTCCTTTTTATCCGCTTCTCTGTTAAATAAAATAACAGGGATATCGTGGTTTGCTGTCTCGTTTAGGACGCTGGCGGCGGAAGATGGAGTTACAAGGTTAATAAGCAGGGCATCGAAGTTTTGGGTGTACATATATTGAAGCTGATGTTCTTGCCGATTAGCATTTCCTTCTGCATCAAAGATTTCGTAAAGAACCTTTTTGCCAGAAAAAGAAGAACGGTCAATTTTGTTTTGGAGTTTGGTTACATAGTCGTTTATGAAAGTGTCGTCCATATCATAAACGGCGATGCCTATGTGGGTGTATCCATTCTGCGTTTGAGGTAATTTCCATATGGTTATGGTGCTTATCAGGATGATGATTAAGGTAAACAGGATGGAATTATAGCTAAAAAGATTTGTTTTCATAACGGAAATCCTTTCGTGTTCTGTATAATTTATTATCTGTAGTTGATAAATATTGACTAAATTTTTGGAAAACTATTATGTTTAGAGAGTGTTTGAAAAATCATTCCTGCAACCTGCACGCTCTAATTTACGGTATATTTTGTATTCATTCAGGCGAAATATACCGTAAATTGGGGTGTGTAGATTGAATTAAAACTACTCTTCTAATTTGTCAGTAGTGCATCTAATTCCCCGCTCTCAATAGCTGCCTTATCTACTTTATGACATGGAATAGATATATCTTTCATATATTTATTTCGTGAGTAAGTATCCAGCATTTGAATGCTTTCATAGCCAAGTTCGTATGTGTTTTTTATGTAAATGCAGTCTGTTTTGCCGTCTTGGATTTTCTTTATTACCTGTGCAGAAACAGGAAGAAGATAGCTTGAAGAAGGGCTGTTTTCAAAGGCTGCATAGTGAGAAAAGGCAGTTTGCATCGTGGCGGTAATTGCCAGTACATTATTGTAATCGTAGTGTTTTTCTTGTTGGGTTAAATAGTTTTCTGGATAAATTAACAGGATGCCAATTGCATGATTTTGTTCTTCATTAGCGATGATGGAAGATAGCTCATTTGAAGAAAGGCTTTTTTCATGCCACACGTCAAGTATAATAGAATTATTGTGAGCGTAATCTCGGATGGCATCTAATATACGGGAATTCTCTTTATTATAAGTGTAGGGAAGGATTACTGCTACCGTTTTTTTACTTTCGGTGTTTGTGCGTGTCATCATACATTGCGAGGAAAAAAAGGCAATGAAGAGTATTAAGATGATTACTAAAGCATATTTTTTCTTATTATTTTTCATCAGTTTCCTCCTGATTTTAATAACTTCTTTTAATTTAGTGTTATTGGCTACTGTCTATTTGGGCAGTTTTTTGTAATATATATTATAGATTTAGTTCAGTGTAGTATTGTTAGATTATTACAAGTTGCTGATTTTCTATAATTTTGTTTTATTGGATTCATCTGAATTTATCTCTGCAGTCTCCTCCAGTTTCGGAATAATTATCGTTGCGGTTGTTCCTTCATCTAATTCACTTTCAATAGTGACACCATACTGTTCACCGTAAATAAGTTTGATTCGCTCATCGACATTACGCACACCGATTCCAGAGCCTCGTTTGCTGGAAACAACCCGGTTGTGCATGATGTATTCCACAACTTTTTCTGGCATACCAAGTCCGTTATCGCTTACGTCAATGTGAATAAGGTTATCTTTTTCATAAACAGAAATAGTGATTTCGCCATCATCGTACACACCTTCCATACCGTGATAAATAGCATTTTCAAGTAGAGGCTGGATAGAAAGTTTGGGGCAGAGATAATGAAGAAGTTTTTTGTCTGCCTGTACGGAAAATTCAAACTTGTCCTTAAAACGGATATTTTGAATAGCGAGGTAACTTGTTGCGTGTTCCAACTCTTTTTCCAGTGGGATAATGTCTTTTCCCTGGCTTAAAGAAATGCGGAAAAACTTCGCGAGGGAGGATACCATTTGCTCGGCACCTTTATATTCGCCACTCTGTATCATCCAGATGATAGAGTCCAGCGTATTATAGAGAAAATGCGGGTTAATCTGAGACTGCAAAAGTTTTTTCTCCATTTTTCGTTTTTCCCGTTCATTTCTACGGATTTCGTCCATTTGGTTTTGTAATTTTTCTGCCATAATATTAAAATGTGCACTTAATGTTTTCAGTTCACCAATTCCATTTTCTGCGGCTTTTACTTCATAATTGCCCTTTCCGAATTCCTGCATGGTATCGAGTAATTGGTAGACAGGATTTGTGAAGTCATGGAACAGCAAAATGTCAGTGAAAACAAGAATAATTCCAACGATAAGCAGAAGTAGCCAGATTACATAATAAATACCCATATTTTCTGTGTGAATATTAAATAGGGAACTGACAAGGACGATATTCCAGCCGGTATAACCAATCTGCTGACGTTCGATCAGCCACTTTGTACCATGTAGCTTTTTGATGCTGTAATTGGTGCTGTTTAGAGCAATTTTAGTAGTGTTTTCTTTATATAAACCAGAAGAAATTTCTTTTATAAACGGATGATAAAGAAAGTTCGATGTATTATCAAGCAGGTAGCAGTAAGAGGTTTGCGTATTCTTATAATGCTCTAAAATTGCATCGATGGAATCGGTATAGTACTGCATTAAAAGAACACCGGACTTCATTTTGCCGTGATTAATGTACTCTACATAGCGGCTTATCTGAAATACCTGTTTTACGTTGTCGGGATAAACAAGTTTTTTTGAGCCGTAACAAATAGTTTCGATATTATCTTTTGCCTGAGTAAACCAGCTTTCATTTTGCATGGAAGTACTGGTTAAATTGTTAGAGTGCCATAAGTTTTTGCCATCTGTATCATATAAAGCGAGTCCATAGATTGTTTCTGAATTGCTGGTGATTTCATTTGCCAAAATAGTTTTAAAGTTCTTGTCCTGAATATCATATTTTTTGATTGTGTTGTAGTAAATGTTATTCATAATAGAATTGATTGAATCTATTTCATTTTCAATATTTTGTGCAAGTACATTTTTCTGCCTGCTGGTTTCTTCTATCGTTTTACGGACAAGATAGGTAGAAATATAATGAGAAAACAGTATCATGCAGCTTAAAATACAGAAGACAATCGAGATGGACATTATTAAAGGAAAAAGAACACGAATGCTTAATTTTTTATTGTTCATAAATAAATCCTTTCGTTTGTCAGGGAAGGAAATTTCCCGTAAATTGTGACGTACATCTTGCAAAAAGCATTTTTTAAACATACTCTGGATGCCGGGAGAAGGTCCTTTTAGTTATTTTCCCCTCCAAGTTTTCGGTATTTTACCGGAGAGATACCACAGTGCTTTTTAAATACATAGCTAAAGTAATTTGGTTCGGGGTATCCGACCATTGTTCCGATGACATGGCTTTTGTAGTCGGTCATTTTCAGTAACATTTTCGCTTCTTCCATGCGGCGGCTGATGAGGTAATTTAAAAAAGTAGTTTCCGTTTCCTGCTTAAAAATCTTTGAAAAGTAGGAAGAACTCACATGAAGTTCCTTGCAAATGGACTCTACGGAAAGGTCAGGTTCACGGAAATGTTCCTCCACTAATTTCTTTGCATTTTCTGCTAAAATAACGTTATTATCTACCTGCTTTTTCTGAATCAATGTACGCATGAGCTGAAAATAATTAATAAGCCAGTTGTCGAGCTCTTCGCCAGTGTTTAAAGAAAGAATTTTTACCGCCATTTTTTTGGAACCGGCAAATTCTTTATCAGAGGTAATCTGATATTTTTTATAAAGACGGGCGAGGGAGAAGGAAATCTCTAATATGACGATCTGGTATTCATTTAAGTTGTAATGGGCTTCATGTAGATGTTCAAGCATATTTAAAACAGCAGTTTTCAGTTCTTCTTCAGAACAGTGAGTTATGATCTTCTCAATGGAATCTACTTCGGAATTCCAGTCATCGTCTTTTTGAAGCGGTGCATCCTTTTGGAGCGGAAGGATGTCATTATAGTAAGTATAGCTCTCATCTTGAATGACTACATTATAATCAAGTGCTTCTAGAGCCTGCTGATAGAGGACAGGAAGTGCCCTTAAACTGGTACCGCTGGAACTGATGCCGCAGGATATTTTCGTGTGAAAAATACGTTCGATAATGACGGAGGCCTCCTGTATAGTACGGGTAATCCGTTCAATATCGTGCTTTTTATTGCCACATAGCAAAAATACTTCTCTGTCAATCATACCGAAATGGTAGAGGTCTGTTATTTTTTCGAGAGATTCTTTAATCGTTTCCTTGATGGAAAGTTCGGAAAGAACATCATTTAAATCATTTTCACGAATCTTTACAGTAATGATGTGAAAAACTTCATAATCAAGATTCAGTTTTAAATTTTTCATTTGAAGAGTACAATAATCTTCGGTAAGAGTTTCTGTTAAAAGCTGTGTAAAAAACTGCTGCCGAAGAAGAGGAATACTTTCTGTGTAAATGTTCTCCAAGCGGGTGCGGTTCATTTTCTCGGCATATTCTTTTTCGAGTTCCTCATGCATTGTAGTGAGAAGTTTCTGCATTTCGTTGTAGTCGATTGGTTTCATGATGTATTGTGAAACTCCATAGCTGATAGCGGTTCTGGCATATTCAAAATCATCCCAACCGGAAAAAAGAATAATTTTCGTGTTTATGTAGTTCTCATGAATGGTTTTAGAAAGCTCTAAACCGTCCATAAATGGCATTTTAATATCACTGATTAAAAGGTCTGGGTGATATTCTTCAATGAGTTCTAAGGCCTCTTTCCCGTTTTGTGCCGTACCAACAACGGAGAAACCAAGGCTCTCCCAGTCGATGCCGTTTTTCATTCCATATAATATTTGCTGTTCATCATCGGCTAAAATAATAGTAAAGTTTATCAAGATTTTTTCCTCATTTTTCCTGTAGTTTATTTGTGGTTATTTATATGGTATTTGCTTTTAAGTTTGTTTTTTTATAGTTACGTTGTTGTTTATTTTGAAATTTATTTTTTATAGTTGTTTTTCTATTTATTGTGTTATTTATTTTTGACATAGTTCCTTTGGTATGGATTTTGCTACTTATTTTATTATTTTGTAGCCGTTTAGATTGTACCATAAATAAGAGCAAGTCGATTACATTTTATATCAATCAACTTGCCCTTACTTATTTGCCCTATAATGTTTTATAACTGTTCCGAAACATAGAATTTATTTGAAATGTAAGTTTGTAAATTTAATGAATCGGAATAGTTAGTGTTATATACTTTGCACAGTATCCTGTTGTTATATTGCAGATAGCTCTGTATTTTTAGATTAATCTTATACCTTGTGTAATATTCTGCGATTATTCTTCAGCTTTACCACTGATCTTAGCAACTACTTTTTTCATAAACTCATCATTAAGCTTATATTTAGTCTTAAATACAACGTAAGCAAGAATGATGCCGAGAGCTGGTACAATGCACATCAGCACACGGATGGAGTTCTGTGTTGCTAAAGACTGTACTGCATTTGGAACGTATCCAGTTAACTCTAATACGAATCCGATTGCTAAAGCTGTAAAAGCTGCGGTCAGTTTTACGATTAATGTCTGAAGGGAGAATACGACACCTTCATTTCTGACACCTAATACATATTCGCCATAATCAACAACGTCTGCAAGGAAAACGGTAGCACATCCAAGTTCAAGACCTGTACCAGTTTTAACGATAATTCCCGCAATTGCAGTTAAAGGAATATTAGAAGGACATACAAATCCTACAATGAGCAGTAAGATAAGGCCGATTGGTGGAAGCGTACAAGCCATTAAGAATGCCTTTTTTCTGGATAATAATTTTGTGACTTTAGGGAAGATTAATAATCCAACTACCTCTGCAACAGATGCACTGATCATGAAAGCAGATAACATTCCGGCATTATTGCAAACATAGCTGAAATAATATGTAGCAACACCCATGATAGCCTGAATTCCAATATTGTATAATAAAATTAAGAGGACAGCCCATCTTAACTGGTCATTCTTTTTGATTACAGTGAAAATATCTCTGAATTTCATTTTCTCTGCAGTTCCGGTAGCCTGCTGTTTCTTTGGCAGGTTGATAACGCAGACAGCCATTGTAAAAATAAAGGTTGCTGCGATAATTAATGCAAATCTGTGGTAACCAGTATAGTTGCCGCCAAGTCCTTTGATAATCTGAACACCGAAGCCGGCGATGATAAGAGACTGACCGATGCTGGCAAAAATTCTTGGTAAAACAGATACTTTTTCACGTTCTTCCGGGTCGGAAGTTAAGTTAGGAATAATAGACCAATACGGAATATCCATAATCGTATAAGTCATTCCCCATAAAACATAAACGACAGATGCAAATACACAAAGACTTACACCTGATAAATGAAAGTCTGTAAATACGGTAATGAATACAAAAGCGTTAATCAATGTACCGATAACAAGCCACGGAACGAATTTACCCCACCGGCTTCTCGTATTATCAACAATCATACCCATAAATAAATCGTTAAAAGCATCCCACAACTTTGCAACGAAGAACATACTTCCGATAAATGCGGGAGCAACTTTAATAATATCTGTAAAATAAATCATAGAAAAAGTTGCAATCATTCCATAGATTAAGTCTTTTCCTAATGCACCAAAGGCAAAGCAGTACTTCACACGATTTGGTATTTTTCCTTGGTATATAACACCACTGTTACTGTTGTTTTCCATTTTTCCTCTCCTCTTTTTTTATTTGCGTGTTTCTTAACTTGATTGGAGTTTAGCATTTTAGAAAAAAGAATGACATTTGATATTCTATTTAAAAAATATGAATTTCTATTTTGGAAGATTGGATTAGAAGTGGGATTATGGTAGACTAATTGAGAATCACAGGAAATATTTTGAGAAAGAAAATGAAAGAAAATAGGAGAATATAAGAGAAAAATAAAAAAAGGGGCAAATAAAAAATGAAAGAAGATATATATGAAAATAAATGGGATAAACTACTGAAAATCCATACAATGGGACGCGATGATTCCAATGCAGGACAATATTATTATCCCTATGAACCAACGCCATATTCTGTATTAGAAAGGCTGGCAAACACAGGAATCATAAGAAAAGGCAATACCCTTCTTGATTACGGGTGTGGAAAAGGCCGTGTAGACTTTTTCCTTGCCTATCAGACCAGATGCAGGTCCATCGGCGTGGAATATGATGAGAGAATCTACAATAAAGCAATAGAAAACAAAGAAAAAGCCATTTCAGCAGGAAGAGTAGCATTTAAAGCGGAAAATGCCGAATACTTTTCTGTACCAAGAGAAGTAGATAGAATTTACTTCTTTAACCCATTTTCACTTGAAATTTTGCAAAAAGTGATACACAGGATACTAGAATCCTATTACGAAAAACCAAGAGAGATAAAACTACTGTTTTATTATCCGTCAGATGAATATATTTCTTATTTAATGACCGTAGATGAATTTATGTTTGAAGACGAAATAGATTGCAGAGATTTATTTCCGGGAAATGATATGAGAGAGCGGATTGTGATATTTGGATTATAAATACTTCAATCAGAAAATGATATTACTTATCTATTATATTCGGTAATGAAATTGCGGCGTTTTTAATATCATTTTCATATAATATTATTGCAATGAGTAAAATAATTGCTGGAATATATCTTTTATACGATTTTATAACATTAATCTTATATACATTGATTTTATTTTTGTAATCTTCTCTGCTATCTCTCTGGATATTACAAAATTCAAAATTACCACAAATTTTAATAATACGAGGCAGGATAAAAATGGAAAATAAACATATTCAAAATAATAGAAATGAAAATAATAAGGAAAATGATACAACAAAAAAGATAGGGAAAATACATATTCAAGAAAATGAATATATAAAAAATCGAAATAATTTTTACAATCAGGAAGATATTCAAGGAAATGTACACTATGACAGTACACATAAAGAAGGACATTCTCATAAGCATGAGGAATTGTCAGAACATCAACATATTGGTAAATCAGAAAAGTCATCAGTGAATCAGCATACCCATACCCATGTAGATGCAAACGGAAATGTTTATACTCATACACACACCCATTCGCCCCAAATCGTGAAAAACGAACTAAACCGAATTGCCCGGATTATAGGTCATATGAAGTCTATAAAAATTATGATTGAATCTGGAAGAGACTGCAGCGAAGTGTTAATCCAGCTCGCCGCTGTAGATGCCGCAGTCAAGAGCCTTAGCCGGGTTATATTGAAAGAACATATGTCAACTTGTATTGTTGATGCGATAAAAACGGGGGATGATGAGGCGATTGAAGCATTGAATGAGGCGATAGACAAGTTTATGAAGTAAATTCTGGAGTTCGTCTGCCTCGCCAGCTCGGTAATTCAAAATTCACCATTGACATTTGGAAAGAAAAGGATTATTATATGCAAACAAGTTCGTTAGTGAACTAATTGCCGAAAGGCAACCTAAGGAATATGAAAAAGATACATAACAGGAGGATAAAACTATGCGGGATTCGTTAATTAATACCTGTGGAATGAAGATGCGTAAGCTTCTTGATAAAAAGTCAGAGGTGTTTGCACAGAAATACGGAGTGAGAAATGTAGAACTGGAGATTCTTTTATTTTTATATCATTCACCATGTGGTGATACAGCAAAAGATATTGTGGAGGAGAAGAATTTATCCAAAGCACACATTTCAAAGTCTGTAGATAATTTACGGGCGAAAGGTTTTGTCGTTTTGACAGAGGATGAGAATGACCGCAGAAAGAGACACATTGAGTTGACTGAGAAGGCTGTGGAAGCAGCGAAAAATATGCTGGAGGTTCATAATGAATGTAAAGAGGTTGTCATGCGTTATGTGACGGATGAGGAGAAAGAACTTATGAACCAGATAATGCAGAAGATGCTTCGCAGTCTGGATGAGGAACTTCAAAAGTAACAGAATTACTTTACGGAAATATTTACAGATAGCATTTACAGGAAGTATTTTTAATGGCATCGACTGATAATGCCACTGGAAAATGACCGGGAGAAATTTTAGATAATTTTTGGAGTATTGATGAAGATGATGACCAAAGAGTTAGTCAGATTAGAAGAAAGGAATGCAGTATATGAAGTCAGTGGCAATAGAAAGGGAATTTGGCAGCGGAGGACGGGATATCGGAATTCGCATCGCGAAAGAGGCACAGATTCCTTACTATGATGGACAGTTGCTGATTGAGGCCGCGAAAGGATATGGCATAGAGATTGCAACTCTTAAGGAGTTTGACGAGAATAAAGTAGGAAGTTTTCTCTATAATATTGCGATGATGGCAGGCTATAATCAGTATGAAAATATGGCGAAAATTAATGAGATTTTTTATGGAATGAAAGAGACAATCAAGAATCTTCATGCAGAAGGTCCGGCGGTTTTTATCGGAAGATGTTCTACAGAAATTTTGAAATCCTGCGAAGATGTTGTGACAGTTTTTGTTCGCTGTAGTGATAAGGAGAAGAGGGTACAGCGCATTTTTGATAAGGAAAATGTAGACACGATGCAGAAGGCACGTCGTTTAATGGACAGAAAGGATTGGGGCAGGGAAAAGTATTTTAAGTTCTGGACGAAAAAGGACTGGAAGGACGAGAAGAACTATGATCTGGTTCTTGATACAGCGAAGTTTTCTTTGGAGGAGTGCTCAGAGATTTTATTGAAGAGGATGAACGAGTAGGCATTGGAAAGTATAATAATAAACGATGCTGATTTTTGATGAACATAGTAGTCAGAGTAAAATTGTTTTGACAAAAAGTAGTTGGAGGACATAAAGAATGACAAAAATATTTAAAAATATGGCCCCATACTGGTATATGATCGTTGCGATTGTGCTGTTGCTTATTGTGCAGGCGTTTGGCGATTTGTCGCTGCCGCAGTATACGTCAGATATCATTGATGTGGGAATTCAGAATAAAGGTGTGGAGCATATTCTTCCTGTGAAAATGACGGAGGATGAGTATGAGATTTCGCAGTTGTATATGACTTCGAAAGAGAAGAAAATATGGAAAGATACTTATGAGAAAAAAGGTGAGTATTACATTTGCGAGGCGGAGGATGAGGAGAAGCTGGATCAGTTAGATGATACATTTCTTACAGCGATTTTCTTAAATCATAACATGTCAAATGTAAAAGAATCGCAGTTTAAGAAGATGATTAAGAATTCGATTGCTTCGAATCCTGCGATGGCTCCGATGAAGGATAAAATAGATGATATGAGTGTCGATGAGATTGGAAAGATGCTCAACATGAAGTTTAAAAGCTTTCAGGAGGAAGATGATAACGGGAAAAAGGTTATTTACGTTGATGTGCGCCCAATGCTGTATCAGATGAAGCAGACAGGAATGATGAGTGCCAAAGATATCCAGAAGTCCAGAGAAGAAATCGAAAAGAAAATGAATGATATTGGAGAGAGTACTTTATTTTCTACAGGTGTTGCCTATGCGACAAAATGTGATAAAGCTGCAGGAGTAGATATCGATAAGATACAGACAGATTATCTCTGGAAAGAAGGCGGCCGTATGCTTGGAATTGCATTTATGATTCTGGTAGCGGCGATTGGAGTCGGTTTTCTTGCTTCTAAGGTAGGTGCGAGTATTGGCAGGGATTTGCGAGGAAAAATCTATAAAAAGGTTATGGGATTTTCAAATGCGGAAATGAACCGTTTTTCTACAGCATCTCTTATTACAAGAAGTACAAACGATATTCAGCAGATTCAGATGGTTACAGCAGTTATGCTGAGACTTCTTTTGTATGCACCGATTATCGGAATTGGTGGAATTATTAAAGTGTATCAGACCGGAGCAGGAATGGAATGGATTATTGCTCTTGCGGTTGTTGTGATTCTCGGATTTGTTATGCTGCTTGTTTCGATAGCGATGCCGAAGTTCAAAATTATGCAGACATTAGTAGATGGTCTTAACCTTGTTTCCAGAGAGATTTTAACAGGACTTTCTGTTATTCGTGCATTTGGCAGAGAGAAAACAGAGGAAGAGCGTTTTGATGAAGCGAATAAAAAGTTGACAGGTACGCAGCTTTTTACAAACCGTATTATGACGTTTATGATGCCGGGAATGATGTTTATCATGTACAGTGTTACCATTCTAATCACATGGGTTTCCGCACAAAAAATTGATGCGGGTACGTTACAGGTTGGTGCGATGACAGCGTTTATTACTTATGCAATGCAGATCGTTATGGCATTTCTTATGATGACAGCGATGTCTATTATGGTACCAAGAGCGGGTGTTGCAGCAGATCGTATTGATGAAGTTCTTAAGACAGAAGCTTCTGTTCAGAATGTGAAGAAGCCAGAAACGCTTAAGGAGCATAAAGGTGTTCTGGAATTCTCACATGTGGATTTCAAGTATCCGGGAGCAGAACATAACGTGCTTTCTGATATTGATTTTAAAGTGGAGCCAGGCAAGACAACGGCAATTATCGGAAGTACCGGCTGTGGAAAGTCTACGCTGGTTAATCTGATTCCAAGATTTTATGATGTGACAGGTGGACAGATTACATTAGATGGCAAAGATATTCGCCGGATTTCTATGGAAGAACTCCGAGAGGAAATCGGATTTGTGCCACAGAAAGGTGTTCTTTTCTCAGGAACAATCGCTTCTAACCTGCGATTTGGAAAAGCAGATGCGACAGATGAGGATATAAAAGAAGCAGCAGAAATTGCCCAGGCGACAGAATTTATTGAGACGAAAAAAGAAAAATACGACAGTCCGATTGCCCAGGGCGGAAGTAATGTATCTGGTGGACAGAAACAGCGTCTTGCGATTGCAAGAGCGATTGCGAAAAAGGCAAAAGTACTTGTATTTGACGATAGCTTTTCCGCACTTGATATGAAGACAGATGCAGCACTTCGTAAGGAATTAAATGAAAAGGTGCAGGATGCATCTATCGTAATTGTAGCGCAGAGAGTCAGCACGATTTTACATGCAGATCAGATTCTTGTTTTGGATGATGGAAAGATTGTTGGAAAAGGAACACATGAAGAACTGCTGAAAAACTGTGAGGTATATCTTCAGATTGCTAAGTCACAGCTTTCTGAAAAGGAGCTTGGACTTGAGAAATTAGGTTTGGCAGAAGAAAAAGCAGAGAAGGAAACAAATAAGAAAGAAATCCTTTCTACAAAAATTGATGAGAAAGAAAATAACAAATTAAAGGAAAAGTCTGATGACAAGAAGTTAAAACATAAGAAAGGAGGTAAGTAAAATGGCTGAAAATAAAGCAGGAACATCAAACAGAGGCCCAATGGGGGGTCGTGGCCCGATGGGTGGCGGAAGAAGAATGATGCAAGGTGGAGAGAAGGCAAAGAACTTCAGTGGTTCTTTTAAGAAACTCATTCGCTATATTGGAAATTATAAATTTGCGATTCTTGCGGTAATGATTTTTGCGGCAATATCTACAGTATTTTCAGTAGCTGGACCAAAGGTTATGGGAAAGGCAACTACTGCGCTGGCCGAAGGCCTGATGAAAAAGATTGCCGGAACAGGCGGGATTGATTTTACCCGTATCGGAAAGATCCTTTTGCTTACTTTAGGATTGTATCTGACAAGTACAGTGTTTAACTTTTTACAGGGATGGATTATGACAGGCGTAACACAGAAAATATGTTACCGCCTTCGAAAAGAAATCTCGGAGAAAATTAACCGTATGCCGATGAAGTACTTTGAAAGTCGTACTTATGGTGAAGTTCTTTCAAGAATCACCAACGATGTAGATACATTAGGTCAGGGATTAAACCAGAGTGTAACGCAGGTTATTACTTCAACAGCAACGCTTATTGGTGTCGTTGTAATGATGCTCACCATTTCACCGTTAATGACATTAATTGCATTTATCATTTTACCGGTATCGGCAATCTTAATGTCTACAGTCGTAAAGTTTTCTCAGAAATATTTCCGCACACAGCAGGAATATCTTGGACATATTAATGGACAGGTAGAAGAAAGTTATGGTGGTCATCTGGTCATTAAAGCATTTAACAAAGAAAAAGATATGGTAAAAACATTTGATGAAACCAATGGAGTCTTATATGAATCCGCATGGAAATCTCAGTTTTTGTCAGGTTTAATGCAGCCAATCATGGCATTTGTCGGAAACCTTGGGTATGCCGGAGTTGCTATTTCCGGTGGACTGTTAGCAATTAGAGGAACGATTGGTGTCGGTGATATTCAGGCATTTATTCAGTATGTAAAGAACTTTACACAGCCAATCCAGCAGATTGCTCAGGTTATCAATCAGGTACAGTCCATGACAGCAGCCTCCGAGAGAGTATTTGAATTCTTAGAAGAAGAGGAAGAAGATCAGGAACACGAGGGAGAGGTATCTGTAGAAAACGTAACAGGAGAAGTGAAATTCTTTCATGTGAATTTTGGCTACAATCCAAATCAGACGATTATCAACGATTTTTCTGTAGACGTAAAGCCGGGTCAGAAAATCGCAATTGTCGGGCCTACCGGTGCAGGAAAAACAACAATGGTGAAACTGCTTATGCGTTTCTATGATGTAAATAGTGGTCAGATTCTTTTAGATAATCATGATGTTCGTGATTATAACAGACGTGATCTTCGTAAAGCATTTGGAATGGTGTTACAGGATACATGGCTCTATAAAGGAACTATTATGGAAAATATCCGTTATGGACGTTTGGATGCAACAGATGAAGAAGTTATCGAGGCAGCAAAAGCAGCTCATGCAGACAGCTTTATCCGAACACTTCCAGGCGGTTACAACATGGAACTTAATGAAGATGCAAGTAATGTGTCTCAGGGACAGAAACAGCTCCTTACTATCGCAAGAGCTATTTTGGCAGACAGCAAGGTAATGATTCTTGATGAGGCAACATCTTCTGTAGATACTCGTACAGAGGCTCTTATCCAAAAGGCTATGGATAATCTTATGGAAGGCAGAACGAGTTTTGTAATCGCGCATAGATTGTCTACGATTAAAAATGCAGATGTGATTCTTGTGATGAAAGATGGAGATATTATCGAACAGGGAAATCATGAAGAGTTACTTGCGAAAGGTGGATTCTATGCTCAATTGTATAATTCACAGTTTGAAGAAGCTGCATAATAGAGTTTGAATTCTGGTTTGCCGCAGGCAAGGAGACGCTCTCAGTAAATAACCTATATTTGTGACTTTAGTCGCTGCGGTTTGAATACTCGCTTACACACGCTCGTATCCAAACCTTGCTCCGAGACCACAAATATAGGTTATTTTATTTACTGAGAGCTGTCTTTGGAAGTTGAAGAACAGTCAGAATTTATGTTTTGGGCGAATTGATAAGAAAAGTATGAAAAATATATATTCAAATATTTGAATATATATTTTAGGACGAAAATAATAAGTGAAATACACTGGTTTTAAGATGAAAAAAATCAAGGTAAAGAGTTTTTGACTTTAATGCTGGAATAAATTTTTGCCTTCTTGACATATTATTTTTAAAGAGGTAAGCTAGTTGTAAAATAGTAGATAATATATTATCTAAAATAGCTTAAAAACGGAGATTTTAGACAATATATTATCTGAAAAATGAGGATAAATATAAAAATATGAATAAGATTGAGCACAAACAAGATTGAGTATAGAATAGTGGAGCGAGAAAAGGAGATACATTGATGGAGGCGTTGGTTTGGGAAACGGCGGAAGAACTTGATATGAAGCTGGCGCAGAGGGTGCGGAATATTAGGCGGAGGAGAAAGATTTCGCAGGAGGAACTTTCTCGTATGAGTGGGGTGAGTTATGGTTCTGTGAAGAGGTTTGAGGCTACGGGGAAGATTTCATTGTTGTCGCTTACGAAGCTGGCGATGGCGTTGGATATGGCAGATGAACTTCGTGAGTTATTTACACAGGTTCCATATCGGAATATTCAGGAGGTTATTGATGAAAGAAAACGGAACACTACAAGTTTTATATGATGGAAAAGTAGTTGGAAATCTGGCGTTAATGGCAGGAAGAAAGATTGCATTTGAGTACAGTGAGGAATGGCTGGAAACAGGATTTTCTATTAGTCCTTTTTCTTTGCCGTTAAAGGAGCAGGTTTTTATACCAACAAAAGAGTATTTCGGCGGTTTATTTGGTGTTTTTGGGGATAGTCTTCCTGATGGGTGGGGTAATTTATTATTGAATCGTATGTTGCGGAAAAAAGGAATGAAGCCAGAAGAAATGACAATGCTGAATCGTTTGGCGATTGTGGGACAGTATGGAATGGGAGCATTGACGTATCGGCCGGAGGAACATTTTTCTTTTGAGCCGCAGGGATATGATTTAGATGATTTAGCATTACAGTGCCAGAAGATATTGAATACAGAGTATTCAGAAAAATTGGATGAGTTGTATCTGCTGGGAGGAACCAGTGGAGGTGCCAGACCTAAGATTATGACGGAAATTGATGGAGAAGACTGGATTATAAAGTTCCCAGCTCATGTAGACGGTCAGGATGCAGGAGGGATGGAGTATGAGTATGCTTTATGTGCGAAAGCGTGTGGAATTGATATGACGGAAGTGCGGCTTTTTCCATCAAAGAAATGCAAAGGCTATTTTGGTATTAAGCGTTTTGACAGAGAAAGAATAGTAGATGGAATAGGAACAAAAGTAAAAGCAGGAAATAAGAAAAAGAGGATTCATATGTTAACAGCAGCGGCACTGTTGGAGCTGGATTTTGAACAGCCGAGCCTGGATTATCATAGCCTTATGAAATTGACTAAGATTTTGACGAGAGATAATGAAGCTGATGTAAGAGAGATGTTTCGCAGAATGTGCTTTAATGTGTTTGCACATAATAGGGATGATCATTCTAAGAATTTCACATATTTGTACGATGAAATGAAAAAGGGATGGCGATTGAGTCCTGCGTATGACCTTACTTTCAGCAATACTTACTATGGAGAGCATACCACAATGGTAGATGGTAATGGAAGAAATCCAGGGAAAAAGGAACTGCTGGTGGTGGGGATGCAGGCAGGTCTGGAAAAAAGCTGGTGCGAGGAAGTAATAGAAAAGATAAAAAATACGGTGGAAGAACGGTTGGAAAGATATTTATAGAGGTGGAAGTATAGTAACAATATTTAAATAGCGTATAAGAGTATCTGGAAAAAAGAATGTGACAGCCTATCTTAAGTAAAACTTAAAAATACTTAAGATAGGCTCTTTTTTTCTTTTTTCATGCCGAAATAAGGTATAATAAAATAATAAAAAATGTTTTACAAAAAAGATTCTTATTAGTATTTTTTTGTATAGAGGTTTTTATAAATCAAATAAGAAAATTCAGTAAGTGTATTGCTGGTGTATCAAATATGAAATGCAGCAATAAATACTGAGATTGGAAGATGTTTAAGAAATTATTTTAGAAAGGCAGATAGATTTGGAAGAGAATAGTTCAAGTATTTTAGTTGTGGATGATAATCCGGAGATTCGGGAGATTATACAGGTATTGCTCGGTGGTGAAGGGTATCTGGTAGAGACAGCGGGAAATGGCGTTAAGGCATTGGAGATGTTGGAAAACAGGGAGTATGATCTGATTATTCTTGATATTATGATGCCGGGAATGGATGGATACCAGACGTGCCGGAAGATGCGGGAAGAGAGTAATGCGCCGATTTTATTTTTGAGCGCGAGAACGAAGGACAGTGATAAGACATTAGGATTTTCGAGTGGCGGGGATGATTATCTGGCGAAGCCCTTTTCTTATAATGAGCTGATTAGCAGAGCGAAGGCGCTGATTCGCAGGTATCAGGTTTATAAAGGAAAGGCGGAGAAAGTAGAGACACCAAAGAATTTTTCCTGCAAGAATCTGGTTGTGGATGAGGAGACAAAAAGTGTATATTCTGATGGGCAGTTATTGGAGCTTACAGATACAGAATATGCGATATTGCTGTTGCTTTTGAAAAATAGAAGGCAGGTCTTTTCGACAGAGCGGCTTTATGAAGCAGTATGGAAAGAGAATTTCTATTATGGAGCGGAGAATACGGTCATGGTGCATATTCGAAATCTTCGAAGAAAGGTAGAAAGAGATTCTAAGAATCCGATGATTATAAAGACCTCCTGGGGAAAGGGGTATTACTGTGATTAAAAAGGTACAGACAAAGGCGAAAGGATGGAAGATTCATACGCAGTTGATGGTTCTTATTCTTTTGACGGGGCTGGCAAGCATTTTATTGTCTGAAGTTTTGTGGCTGAATAAGTGGGATATTTACGAGTATGTTCAGCAGGTTCCGGGATTCCGGGATATGTCACAGGATGAGGATTTTTGGGAAAAACTGCGGACAGAAGCTGCCAATTATAATATTCCGTCTTCTGAAGATGATAAGGCGGGAATTAAAAAGATACAGCCATTTCTTAGTCAGGGAGACAAATATACGGGCATTTATATTTATAACTTAAAAGAGGGAACCTATGTAGCAGGAAAGTTTCCGAGCGTGTTAAATAATGCGGCATTTAGTACATTTTTTGATATGGGTTATCAGCTTACCGATGGAGAAGGTGAGGAGACATATGAGTTCCCGATGAAGTTTAAAAATGGATACGCAACGGTAATGGTGTGGTTTTATCATAGAGTGCGATTTATTTATCCATATTGTATTTTTTGTTTGACAGTCAGCATCGGATTGTTCTTCGGAGTGATTTTATTTTTCATAAAAAAGAAAATGAATATGGTTGCCTCGTTGAAGGATGAAATTTTGCGAATGGCAGCAGGTAATCTCCGAGACAGCGTGCCGGAGATGGGTCAGGACGAGATTGGAATTATCGCAGAAGAACTGGATAATCTGCGGACAGCTCTGCAGGATACTTTGGTTCGTGAAAAGGAAAGCCGCAGGGCAAATCAGGACTTGATTACAGCGATGTCCCATGACTTGAGAACGCCTTTGACAATTTTAAATGGATATTTAGAAGTACTTCGATTAAACCGAAACCCGGAAATGCATGAGGAATATCTGAATCGCTGTCTGCAAAAGACAAGTGACATCCGGGAAATGACGGACAGAATGTTTGAATATGCACTGGTATTTGAGGAGGTAGATGATCCGAAAGTCAAGGAAATACCAATAGAATATTTTAGAGATTGCATTAATGAACATAGTGACTTTATCAAGCTTGCAGGATTTCAGCCGGAGCTTGATTATACGAATGTAGAAAGATGGATTACTGGTGATAAAGGAATGATAAAAAGAATATTCAGTAATCTTTTTTCAAATATTCTGAAGTATGGAGATAAGTCGGTTCCAGTAAATATAAAAGGCTGTTTTACAAAGACAACGTATATACTTATAATGTCGAACGGTATTAAGCAGCAAAGTACAGGAGTGGAAAGTAATCATATCGGTTTAATGAGTGTGGAAAAAATGATGCAGCAGCTTGGGGGAAAGAGTTCATTTTCGGAGGAAAATGGATTGTTTTCTGTGAGATTGGAGTTTCATTTGACAGCATATGGAAGAGTTGACAGACCAGAGACTTACGCAGGAAATAATGCAGGAATTATTTAAGGGAAAATCAGTTCTGACTCAAAATAAAAAGCCTTGAGAGAAAATCAAGAAGATTTCACAAAATGTTCACAATTTTTTAGCACTCAACACTTGACGTGGCTAATAATAGGTGTTATATTACAGCTAGAACAAAGGAGAGGACATAAAGAGATAAGAAAAAGAGTTCCAAACCAAAGTTCAGAAAAATCATTTCAACATAGTCGAAAGAAAGATGCTTCCGATTTGCTGAAGACAGTAAAAGAGTTTGAAAGGAGCAATGACTTATGATGATGCCTAGTATTTTTGGAGAGAATTTATTTGATGATTTTGATAGCTGGTTTAGTGACCCGGTTGAAAAGAGATTTTTCGGTAAGAAGAATCCATTGTATGGAAAACATGCAAAGAACCTTATGAAGACAGATGTAAGAGAGACAAAGAATAGTTACGAAGTAGACGTTGATCTTCCAGGATTTAAGAAAGATGAGATTAAGCTGGAACTTGACAATGGATATCTTACCATTTCTGCTGCAAAAGGTTTAGATAAAGATGAGACTGACAAAGAAACCGGTAAGTATATCCGCCGTGAACGTTACGCAGGTAATTTATCAAGAAGCTTCTACATTGGAGATGTAAAGCAGGAAGATGTGAAAGCTGCATTTAAGAATGGTATTTTAAGTATCAGCGTTCCGAAAGAAGATAAGAAAGCAAAAGAAGAGAAGAAATATATTACAATCGGTGAATAATTCCTTAACGTTTATTGAGAATCGAATAAAAAACTTGAAAATAAAGTTTAATAAAACAACAGATGACCGAAAGGAACTCTGATGAAATATAAGTGAACAGGTTAATAATACAGGTGAGGATTTTAAAGCAGAATTAGTAATGAAATTAGTAGCTTGAATAATAGATTAAAATATAATTTTTTAAAATTGATTATTTAAGAATCCGTTATTTAGGATTTTATTTGAAGGGAGAAATGACTTATGATGATGCCTAGTATTTTTGGAAATAATTTTGTAGATGATGTATTTGATGATATGTTCCCATTCGCAGGAAATTATACAACTGCTAACTATGATTTGATGAAGACTGATGTAAAAGACGCTGGTGACCATTACGAACTTGAGATGGAAATGCCGGGAGTTGAAAAAGAGAACATCAAAGCAGAACTGAAAGATGGTTACCTGACTGTTACCGCACAGCAGAATACTAACAAAGATGAGAAAGATAAACAGGGTAACTACATCCGTAGAGAAAGATATAGCGGAAGCTGCCAGAGAAGCTTCTATGTTGGTGAAGGTGTAAAACAGGAAGATTTGAAGGCTGCATTTAATAATGGAATTTTAACGGTAGCAGTTCCAAAAGAAGTGCAGAAACCAGTGGAAGAAAAACAGTATATTACTATTGAATAGTGATTTTTTAAAATAGACAGACGAAAATAGAACCCTCATACCGTCCTATCTGTGACTTTCGTTGCGATGTGTTGAATAGTCGCCCCTATACTCGCATCCAACACTTGCTCCCAGTCCACAGATAAGACGATATGGGGGTTTTATTTTTTGCTTTTTCATAAATTTGAAATCACTATTCAAGGTTGGTGGATTTGAGGGTGTCTGTCTATTTAATGAGTCGAATCAGCAATCTTTTGGAAAAGAGTTCTTACCGGATGTTTTAATTTGGTTTTTAAGGTGGATATATTTTCATTTTGCAATTCGATAGCTTTTTCTAATTCAAGGATATGTTGTTGCATATCTTCATTTTCTTTTCTTAAAGAAATAGTAGTGTTGCCGAGGACACGGATAATATCCTCGCACATATGTCTGGAATCCCATTCCCATTTTTTTATGTTTTTGAAATTCGTTTTAAATAAATCTTCGGAGCAGTTAAAATATTTTTCCATGATTCTACGGTTGCTGGCACGATAGTTTTCCATGAAGGCAGAAGCTTCTTCGGGAGTGAACATTCCCAGTTTTTCTGTATCGGGGTCTTCTGATGAAACTTCAGAGAGCATATGATAAAAGAAAGAAAAATCTTTTTTGGTAGCGTTAGGGATGCTGTTAAAGATTCGCTGCATTTCATTAGAGTTACCGCTCAAACGAGGGTTACGTTCAAAGGTGGTGATTGTATAATCATCTGTCAGGGAAAGACTAAGTGTGCTTAAAAAATCATCATAAATAGACCCATTTTTAAAATATTTTTTACCATAGCGGCGGACAATGATATTTTCGGAGCCTAATTCAGAAGCGATTTCATTTAAACCTTCTTCATAATCTAAATAAATAGCTGGAGGAGTGGTATTAATGAATTCCTCCCATGACATAGAACGGAAACGCTGTTTGGATTTCTTTATTTTTTGATTCCACATGGAATTTAAAGCGGCATCTTGTCTTCGGAGATACACAATGATTTTTATTTTAAATGCACTTTTAAGAGATTCTTTTCTTAAAATTTCCCACAAATCTTTTTTGAAAAAATGTGTACTGTGCCAGATGCTTTCATCGGAAAGAAGAATGTTATTATATTTAGAAAACATATAGATAATATGATCCATATTGAAACGAAAAATTCTGTGTTCGTCTAAAGTATTGATTTTTCCATTGGAATCATACTGATGGGCAATAAGAAAATGTCCGTTGCGATATGGATTGACATCTTTATATTTTTGTTCAAAAATAGGAAAATATATTCCGTTTTTTGAGAGTATTTCTTTATTTTCATTGCAAAAATATTGGATAGAAGTGGTGGCTGTTTTGGGACAGCCGATGTGTATGTATAATGTTTTCATGTTATCCTCTTTTCATTCTTTTTTTATTTATTTTGCAACGCTATTCAGAATCCTATATAATAGAAAACTATATGTTAAAATCTATAATTTCAATTACTCTTGGCTTTGACGAATTATGTCTAATATATCTATTCTTTTGATAGAAGTGCTGTAGTTGGCAAGTGGATTCTGAATAGCTGTTCATAATTTTTAACACGGAGAGGATACCGTAGAAACATTAAAATAAGATTAAAGATTTTAGAACGTGTTTAAGCAAGAGTCAGTCTTATGGTACAGCTTCCTTTTGCAAGAGAGAATGAATCTTTTGCGTGGATGACTGGAAAGTTTGGGCGATTAATTCAATTATTGAGAACTTTTATCTGAAGGAAGGCTAAGTGTAAAAATAGAACCCACTCCCAGTTCACTTTGCACACGAATTGTTCCTTTATGCAGTTCTATAATCTTATGTACGAGAGATAGCCCCAACCCAAATCCTTCTGTATTGCGAGATTTATCAGCTCGATAGAATCGGTCATAAATGTGTTTTTTTGTTTCTTCACTCATACCACAGCCATAATCTTTTACTTCAAAAAAAACATAGTCTTTTTCTTTCCATAATTTAAGTTTGATAGAAGATTTATTTTTGCTGTATTTCATTGCGTTGTTTATAATATTTTTCACGGCGATAGCCATAAGGCCTACATTCATATAAATGGATATATCATCAAGATTAGAATAAATCGTTATCTGTTTTTTAAACTGAAGTGGTTCCATGTCACAAACGGATTCAATGAGTGTTTTAAAGTTACTATACTCAAAATCATCTTTTATGCGTCCTTGCTCAAGACGGGAAAGTTGAAGAAGTTGTGAGATGATTTCAGTTGTTTTCGTATTTTGACGTTCAATTACGGTTAAAGATTCCGTATAATCATCTATGTTTTTTCCATATTTTTTTAAATACTGACATTCAGCAGATACAATGGCAGAAGGGGTTCGGAGTTCATGAGCAACATCAGAAGTAAACTGCTGTTGTTGTTGAAATAAATCTTCTAATCTGTCCATCATTCGGTTGTTTGCCTGAATCATAGCATCTAATTCCTTAAAAGGAGTGGTATATTCTATACGTTTAGCCAGATCACCATCAGTCCCAATCTTATCGGCAGTATCCTTGATTTTTTTCATAGGTATAGTCAGCTGGGAAGAAATAATACCAATAAGTAAAAAGCCGATAAAAGCAATTACAAAAGTAAATGTATAGGAAATGTATTTCATTGTTTTATATTGGCTGTCAAAATCAGATGCCTTTCCGATATTTCTTACAATAACAAGGACTCTTTTATTTGTTATTGTATCTTTTTTTAAGTATGGGCGATCGTAAATATAGTAATAATCGGAAGAACATTTTACTTTTTGAAAATGCCACTGATTAACAGGGATATTTTTTAATTTTTTATCTGGATAGTGACCACGGAAAAAATCTCCCTGACTGTCTAAAATAATTTTTTGTACATGATCTTCCTCAAAAATAAAATTTTTATTCACGAATATTTTTCCATTTTGTATATCAATATTGAGAAAATCATAGTGTGTTTCTTTCCTGATTTGCCGTCGGATGTCAAAATAAATGGTTTTATTTGAGAAGTATGAAATAAAAAGAATCATAATAGCCGCCATGATAAAAATAATAGCGGAAAAACGTATAGAAATATAATGAGTAATAGCAATTTTTTTATTTTGTTTCATGATTTCTCCTCTATTTCTGATAAAATAAATGTGCATTAATCAGGCTCAGTTAACATATATCCGATTCCACGAACTGTCTGAATGAGTTTTACATCAAAATCATCATCAATTTTTTTGCGGAGATACCGAATGTACACATCGATAATGTTAGATTCACCCTCAAAATCAAGTCCCCACGCATTGGATTCAATCTGTAAGCGGGAAAGAGCGATGTTTTTATTTCTTACCATGTATTCTAAAATAGCGTATTCCTTTGGGGAGAGTTCAATATCTGTGCCTGCTCGTGTTACCGATTTTTTATCCGTATCTATAAGTAGATCAGCACATTCGTAGGTAGTTCCGTGTTCCTGTGGGCTACGCTTTATGATAACACGAAGTCTTGCGAGAACCTCCTCAAAAGAAAATGGTTTTACAACGTAATCATCGGCACCGAAATCAAGACCAGTTACAATATCCTCTGTCTGGTCACGGGCAGTCAGAAACATAACTGGTGTTTCAATTTTCTGACTGCGAATCTCTTTTAAAACTTCAAATCCATCTTTACCAGGAAGCATGGCATCCAGCAAAATAGCATCATAACTTTCTTCTGTAATATAATAGACAGCATCATTGCCGTTAAAGCAGGAATCAACAATGTATCCTTCTGCCTGAAGATGCTTTGCAATAATGTGATTTAAGTCTGGTTCATCTTCAACTACAAGAATTTTCATAAGTTTTTCCTTTCTTAATTTTAATGAATTACTATGATTTAATCATAACAGATTTCTTGAAAATAAAGAAATAATATCATAAGAATATTAAAAAAAGATTAAAGGTAGAAATTTGTACATAACATGCAATTTGTATGTAAAATTCTTGTAATACATGAAACGCTATGTTAGAATAATTAAATTAGAAAATTATGAGGAAATCTCAGGTAATTCAATTGCTGAGGATTTTACATTTAAAGAGATGTACTATCAGAGAATTTCGGCACTTGTTTTGTCGATTGATTCTCTGAAAATATATAGGAATTTAAAGGAGGTTTAGGAAAGCGATGAAGGGATTGTTTATCATTAATCCATCTTCTGGAAGACAGAATTTTATTGACAAGATTAAGGAGATAGCAGGAATGCTGGTCATTGACCAGATATGCAATACTATTGATGTTTTCTATACAGAAAAGCAGGACGATGCTCTGAATAAAGCGGCAGCTCTGGAAAAGGGACAGTATGACTTTGTAGTTGCTGTTGGAGGAGACGGAACGCTTAATGAGGTGATTAATGGTGTTGTACTTAGCCAGAGTAACACTCCGGTTGCAGTTATTTCGGCAGGAACGGTTAATGACTTTGCAACTTATCTGAATCTTCCACAGACACCGAAGGAATTCTGTGATATGATAGCAGATTTTAAGCTTAAAAAGGTAGATGTCGGTAAAGTTAATGAAAAATATTTCATTAACGTAGTAGCGGCGGGTCTTTTATCTGATACTGGATTTAAAGTATCAAAAGATAAAAAGGCAGTAATGGGTAAACTGGCGTATTATTTAGAAGGAGCGGCAGAACTTCCAAAGCAGTTCGGAAAGAGCTGGAAGATGAAGTTTATCACAGACAATAAGACGGTAGAAGAAGAGATTCTGTTATTTATGGTTGCAAACTCACAGAGCGTAGGAGGTTTCCGTGAGATTGCGCCATTGGCATCTGTTTCAGATGGATTATTTGATATTATCATTATAAAGAAAATGGACATTTTCCAGATGCTTCCGCTTATGCTTTCTATTCTGCAGGGTGATCATGTAAATCATCCATCTGTGGAGTATATCCAGACAAAGAAGCTGCATATTGAGAATCTGTCTGGGGAAGAAGTCAAAGTAGACTACGATGGAGAGGAACTGCCAGAGGGATTCCCAGTGGATATCAGTATAATACCGCAAGCAATAAATATTGTGGTTCCTAAGTAAATTTGGGATTGCTGCAGGCAAGGTAGACACCCACAGAAAGAGAAATAACCTATATTTGTGACTTTCGTCGCTGCAGGTTGAATGTTCGCTTAACCGCTCGCATCCAACCTTTGCTCCCAGGCCACAAATATAGGTTATTTCTCTTTCTGCGAGCTGTTTGTTGGCTGTTGGAGAATCTGTAGCTGGATTACTATAAGAATTAGAATTTGATTAGGAATCAGGGAGAAATTTGCGGAGGCGTCGGGAGGTAGTGATTTTAAAATCTTAATAGTAGATATCAGCTTTAATCCCCCTCACCAACACACTTTATAAAGCAAATCAAAATTGCTTTGGGGAAATTATGAATTCCAATTTCTGATTTTACTCCAGCGGCCACTGTCAGAAACCTTGTCTCTTCGGTCAGTTCCAGAAAAACAGAAGTTACAAAATAATAGTTGCAAAGGAACTCATTCTGCTTTATAATAGACAAGAATATTGATTCGTTGCGATGAGAGAAGCTACGGTATGAATGTTTTTCAGAGAGCTGATGGTTGGTGAGAATCAGCAGGCGGAAGTACCTTTCCACTTTTTGAGCATTGATGAAAGTCAAAGGCTGGTATCCTTTAACGTACCAATGAGTGGCTGTTATGGCTTTATATGTTTATACATTTTGATATATTTAGATATAATGTATTCTAGTATGATTTGATATGTGTCAGATATATTTAAATAATATAGATGTATTTGAATATGTTAGCAAGGACAGCAATTTGGGTGGCAACACGGAATTCTTCGTCCCATGAGTGAGGGTAGAAGGGTTCTTTTTTTGTTTGTAACTATTTAAAGCAAAATATTAATAGTTTTTGATAGTTATGTCGATATTAATATTTAAATGAAACCCAGAATATTTTCTAACGTATTTTCGAAATCTTAGCCGCAAAAGTAAGAGGGAAAGACTTCGGGAATATTCTAACAAAACAGGAGGATATTGATAATGTTAGATTTAAAATTTGTCAGAGAAAATCCAGAGGTTGTAAAACAGAACATCCGTAATAAGTTCCAGGATGAGAAGCTTCCTTTAGTAGATGAAGTAATTGAGTTAGATGCACAGAGAAGAGCAACTCAGCAGGAAGCAGATGATTTAAGATCAAACAGAAAGAAGATTTCTAAACAGATTGGTGCGTTAATGGCACAGGGCAAAAAAGAGGAAGCTGATGCTGTAAAAGAGCAGGTTACTAAGAATGCAGAGCGTCTTGCAGAACTTGAAAAGTTAGAGGCAGAGCTTGGAGAAAAGGTTAAGAAAATCATGATGATTATTCCTAATATCATTGATCCAAGTGTTCCAATCGGTAAAGATGACAGCGAAAACGTTGAAATTCAGAAATATGGCGAGCCATTTGTTCCTGATTTTGAAGTTCCATATCATACAGATATCATGGAAAGATTTGATGGAATCGATTTAGACAGCGCAAGAAAGGTAGCTGGTAATGGATTCTATTATTTAATGGGAGATATTGCGAGACTTCATTCTGCAGTAATTTCTTATGCAAGAGACTTCATGATTGACAGAGGATTTACTTACTGTGTACCTCCTTTCATGATTCGTAGTAACGTAGTTACAGGTGTTATGAGCTTTGCAGAGATGGATGCAATGATGTACAAAATCGAAGGTGAAGATTTATACTTAATCGGAACCAGTGAGCATTCCATGATTGGTAAATTCATCGACACTGTTTTACCATCTGATACACTGCCAAGAACATTAACATCTTATTCTCCATGTTTCCGTAAAGAAAAAGGTGCACACGGAATCGAAGAACGTGGTGTATATCGTATCCATCAGTTCGAAAAGCAGGAAATGATCGTTGTATGTGAGCCAGAAGACAGCAAGATGTGGTTCGATAAGTTATGGCAGAATACCGTAGATTTATTCCGTTCTATGGACATCCCTGTTCGTACACTTGAATGCTGTTCCGGTGACCTGGCAGACCTTAAAGTAAAATCTATCGACGTAGAAGCATGGTCTCCACGTCAGAAGAAATACTTCGAAGTAGGAAGCTGTTCTAATTTAGGTGATGCACAAGCTAGAAGATTAAAAATCCGTGTAACAGGTGAAAAAGGTAAATACTTTGCTCACACATTAAATAACACAGTAGTAGCACCACCTCGTATGTTAATCGCTTTCCTTGAGAATAACTTAAATGAAGATGGTTCTGTAAGAATCCCAGAAGTACTTCGCCCATATATGGGAGGAAAAGAAGTTCTTACTCCAGTAAAATAAATTCGGGTTGCCGTAGGCAGGGAAGACGAAACCTGAAAGATAAATAAAGCATATCTGTGACTTTAGTCGCTGCGAGTAGAAGTCTTCTAGGAAAAGCCCCGTATTAAAAGTTATTGATTTTGACTCAGTTGTACAAAACACAAAGGTGTCAAAATCAATAACTTTTCATACAGAGCTTTTCTAATATTATGTTATAGTCTCGCAACTCCCAGGCCACATCTGAGCAGTATTTCGTCTTTTGACTTCGTCTGTCAGTTTTCTCAACCCGACAAATCAGAAATCCATATATTATCAAGTGTAAAAGAAAAATAGAGGTCGTGTAAAGTTTTATATAAAATTTCATGGAAATAGAGACTTTTTGACACTATTTTGTCAAAATGGGTTGACGAACAGGCAATATAGAGGGTAAAATTCATAATTGTACAGGATGAAAAAACAATAAAACTAGCAAATCTGTACAAAAGGAGGAGGAAAATGAAAAGAGGAAAGGTTACCGCATTGGTTATGGCATTTATTATGGCAGTGTCTGTTTTGGCATCGCCGGTAACAATGCTTAACACAAACGCAGCAGTGAAGGCAAAGAAAATTACTATGGCGAAAAAGGCAACGCTAGAAGTAGGCGCGAAGAAAAAGTTAAAAGTCACAGTAAAGCCTGCAAAAGCGAAAGTAAAAATTACTTTCAGAACTTCTAACAGCCGTATTGCTAAGGTAAATAGCAAGGGTGTTGTTAAAGGAGTTAAGGCAGGACAGGCAACAATTACTGCAAAAGCAAAGGTTGGAAAGAAAGTTTTAAAGGCAAAACAGAAGATTACTGTTAAGAAAAAAGCAAAACAGACACCTGCCGCAATTAAAATTACATCTCTTACCGTAAAGAAATATGATGTAACAATCAATGAGGGTAATATTGAAACAATGGCTGTTACAGTATTGCCGGCAAATGCAACAAATAAAAAATTACAGTATACAACTTCTGATAATAACGTTGCAACAGTAGATAATAAGGGGGTTATTACTGCTATTGCACAGGGTTCCTGTAAAGTTACAGCAGAGACGATGGATGGAAGTAACCGAAGCATTTCTGTAAATGTAACTGTAACAAAAACACAGCGACCAAGATGTATCATAACACAGGATGCAGAAGTAGATGATATGAATTCGTTGATTCATGTTTTATTATATTCTAATGAAGTAGATATTCAGGGTATTGTGCAGTCTTCTTCTAAATTCCATTGGAAAGGTGTTGCAGGACAAAAAGAAGAAAAGTACACAAAACCATATCGCTGGCCTGGAACAGAGTGGATGCAGAAATATCTGAATGCATACCAGAAAGTATATCCAAATTTGAAGAAACATGATAAGAGTTATCCTGCACTAGAGCGTGTTTGAAAAATAAAAGTTGCACAAAACATATATTCCCACGCCCT
>OGTL01000713.1_pt1 | contig 33848 bp, 17 predicted proteins | sample 1553601 | NCBI WGS metagenome assembly OGTL01 (sample SAMEA2580112, study PRJEB22360) | human gut metagenome | biome: human gut; feature: human-associated habitat; material: faeces | place: Denmark | collected 2008/2010 | reverse complement strand
CGAGGTATGGACGGGTGGGGGCGTTGGGAGAAGATTCCCTGCCACTGCCGTACCATGCCCAGATAGGAGTTGTTGAGCAATACGATCTTTACGGCGACCTGCGACTGGAAGATCGTCCCCAGCTCCTGGATGGTCATCTGCAGCCCGCCGTCGCCCGCGAAGAGGCATACCTCGCGGTCGGGGGCGCCCAGTTTGGCGCCGATGGCGGCCGGAAGCCCGAAGCCCATCGTGCCTAGACCGCCCGAAGTTACCAGGCTGCGGCTGCGGCGGAACCCGAAATAGCGCGCCGCGAACATCTGCTGCTGCCCGACGTCGGTCACCAGCACCGCGTCGTTGTCGTAGGCATGCGCTACGGTATCTACGACCTCGCCCATGCGGATGCGGCCGCCTTCCGGGCGGATCGCCTTGCGGACGACCGCCTCGTATTCGACTTTGTCGCAGGCGCGGAACCCTTCGATCCAGGCCTTGTGCCCGGCGGAGCGGATCCTTTGGGTGAGCAGCGGGAGCGTTTGTTTCACATCGCCGATGACGGCCACGTCGGCGTGTACGATCTTGTCGATTTCGGCGGGGTCGATCTCCAGGTGGATGACCTTGGCGTTCGCCCCGAAACATTTGGGGTTGCCCGTCACGCGGTCGTCGAAACGCATCCCCACGGCGATGAGCAGGTCGCACTCCTGGTTGCGGATGTTGGGGCCGTAGTTGCCGTGCATGCCCAGCATACCGACATACTGCGGCGAGGAGGTCGGCACGGCCGACAGCCCCAGCAGGGTCGAGGCGACCGGTATGTCGCTCTTTGCGAGGAAGGCCTGCAATTCTTGCTCGGCGTTTCCGAGCATCACGCCCTGTCCCGCCATCAGCAGCGGCCGTTGTGCGGCGTCGATCAGCCGTACCGCCTCGGCGATGCACTCCGCGGCGGGCGCGGGTGCGGGGACGTAGCTGCGGATGGACGTCAGCCTTTCGTAGCGGAACGGGGCCGTCCCGCACTGGGCGTCCTTGGTGATGTCCACCACCACAGGGCCCGGACGCCCCGAACGGGCGATATAGAACGCCTTGGCAATCGCCCCGGGAATGTCTTCGGTACGCTTGACCTGGCAGTTCCATTTGGTTACGGCCTGCGTGATACCCACGAAGTTGGTTTCCTGGAAGGCGTCGGTGCCCAGCAACGACGAACCCACCTGTCCGGTCACCAGTACCAGCGGCGTGGAGTCCATCAGTGCGTCGGCCAGTCCGGTCACGGTGTTCGTGGCCCCTGGGCCCGAGGTGACGAGGCAAACCCCTACGCGGCCGCTGACGCGGGCGTAGCCCTGTGCGGCATGTACGGCGCCCTGTTCATGGCGGACAAGGATGTGGCGCAGCCGGTCGCGGTAGTCGAAAAGCGCATCGTAAACGGGGATGATGGCTCCTCCGGGATACCCGAAAAGCGTGTCCACGCCCTCGCGCAGGAACGATTCGAGCAGGGCCTGCGACCCTGTGATACAAGGGCCGGGCTGTTGTCCTTCGGTTCTGGTTGTCGTGTTCGTATTCATGGTGTTGTCCGGTTTTATTCTTCTTCGACGATGCGTACGGCCCCTTTGTCGGCCGAGCTGACCAGCTTGGCATAGGCCCTTAGCGACGCGGGTATGCGGCGGTCGCGTGCCGCGGGGCGGAAATGCTGCTGTGCGGCCATGCGCGCGGCGATTTCCTCGTCGCCGGCCATGAGGCGGATCGAGCGCCGCGGGATGTCGATCTCGATCTCGTCGCCCGTGCGGATGACGGCGATCTCCCCGCCCGAAGCCGCTTCGGGCGAAACGTGACCGATCGACAACCCCGACGTTCCGCCCGAGAAGCGGCCGTCGGTAATCAGCGCGCAGGCTTTGTCGAGGTGTCTGGATTTGAGGTACGACGTGGGGTAGAGCATCTCCTGCATGCCGGGGCCGCCCTTGGGGCCTTCATAACGGATGACGACCACGTCGCCGGCCTGCACCTCGCCGCCGAGGATGCCGCCGATGGCCTGCTCCTGCGATTCGTAGACGCGGGCGCGCCCGCGGAAGACAAACAGCGACGCGTCGACGCCGGCCGTCTTGACGATGCAGCCCCGGCGGGCGATGTTGCCCGTCAGTACGGCCAGCCCGCCGTCGCGGAAATAGGCGTGTTCCAGATCGCGGATGCAGCCTGCCGTGCGGTCGGTGTCCGGTGTGTCGTAATAAGTCCGTTGTGTGCCCAGTTCCCGGCTGTAAAGGCCGGCCGGGGCGCTCAGGTAGCGCTGTTTGGCTTCGCTGCTCGCTGTTTCGCTCCGCAGGTCGAAGGCCGCGATGGCCTGGCCGAGCGTGCGCCCGTCGACCCTCCCGGCCGAGGTGTCGAGCAATCCGCCGCGGGCGAGTTCGCCCAGGATCGAGAGGATGCCGCCCGCACGGTTGACATCCTGGATATGGTAATGCGAGTTGGGGGCGACCTTGCACAGTACGGGCACCCGGCGCGAAAGGCGGTCGATATCCTGCATCGTGAAATCCACCCCGGCCTCGTGGGCCACGGCCAGCAGGTGCAGCACCGTATTGGTCGAGCCGCCCATGGCGATGTCGAGCGACATGGCATTCTCGAAGGCTGCCTTCGTGGCCACCGAGCGCGGGAGCACCGAGTCGTCGCCCTCGAAGTAATAGCGTTCGGCATTGCGGACGATCAGCGCTGCGGCCTCTTCGAACAGGCGGCGGCGGTTGACATGCGTGGCCACGACGGTGCCGTTGCCCGGGAGCGAGAGCCCGAGCGCTTCGGTCAGGCAGTTCATCGAGTTGGCGGTGAACATCCCCGAGCACGAACCGCAGCCGGGGCATGCGGCGCGTTCGACGCGCGCCACCTGTTCGTCGCTGCAATTTTCGTCGGCAGCCATTACCATGGCGTCGATCAGGTCGAGCGCCCGCTCGCCGAGATGCCCCGCCTCCATCGGCCCGCCCGATACGAAGACGGTCGGGATGTCGAGCCGCATGGCGGCCATCAGCATGCCCGGGGTGATCTTGTCGCAGTTCGAGATGCAGACCAGTGCGTCGACCTTGTGGGCATTGGCCATATATTCGACGCTGTCGGCAATGATCTCGCGCGAGGGCAGCGAATAAAGCATGCCGTCGTGCCCCATGGCGATGCCGTCGTCGATGGCGATGGTGTTGAATTCCGCGGCGAAACAGCCGAGCGCTTCGATCCGCTGCTTGACGTATTGTCCGATCTCGTGCAGGTGCACGTGTCCCGGAACCAGCTGGGTGAACGAGTTGGCGATGCCGATGACCGGACGGCCGAACTGCTCTTCGCGCATGCCGTTGGCACGCCACAGGCTCCTGGCTCCGGCCATGCGCCGGCCCGTCGTCGTGACGGCACTTCTGAGTGGGTGTTTCATCTTCTTCTTGTTTTCTGCATATTGTGCCTTTGCCATCTGCCCGGATAATAAAAAACCTTTCTCCATCGGGAGAAAGGCCTTTTTATCATCTTTCGGATATACACATCACCTTTCTCCCGTTATCTTGCCAAAGACGACGAGCAGCAGATTAATGACGTTATTATTCGAATGGTTCTGGGCGTTCATGTCCGGAATTTGCGTGTTTGTTCCGTTTCAAAGATAGGGATATAAAATCGTTTCGTCAAAATAATTTTGCAAAAAATTTAATAATGTGATAATCCGGAACCTATATCCCCTCTTGCGCTTTATGACGACCCGGATAGAGGTTTTTTATCTTACAGTTTGAAACCGTATTTTTTGGCCTTTTAACCGCTTTTAGCCCGATTCGGAGGAAAGCAGGCCTTCCAGGAACCCCTAATATCTTACGGTTTGTCGTCAAGTTCGGTATTTTCAGCCTTTCCGGACTACTCCTATTATATATAAAGCGGCTGCCAGTGCTTTTTAGGGCGTCTTACGATTTGTTACCCGAATTTGGATATTAAATTTTTTTGTTTTATATTTGTCCCCGATGGATATGAAACGGAACCATACGATGACCGGGGGATGCGGGGTAGCCTGCAGCCCGGTGGCGTGCACCGTTTCTTTCACCGTCCTTATCTCCGCTACCGCCACTACAATGACGACGACAACGACAACCCCTGTGGGGGTGTAGTTGTTATTTTTCCGTCACGAGCATACCCGTTATGCATTTTCCGGCCAAGGCTGCCGGAACGGAAAGCCCGGTTCGATCAAAGGTGGTTTCATTCAAAAGGAGATTTTATCATGCGATATATCAAAGTTTTCGCCCCGGGAACGGTGGCGAACCTGGGTTGCGGCTTCGATGTGATGGGGCTGACGCTCGACGGCGTGGGCGACCTGCTGGAGGTCGGCATCGAAGAAGGTGCCGGGGGGCTCGTTATCCGCAACCGCAGCGGGAAGGAACTTCCCGCCAAAAACGAGGACAACGTGATTACCCCGGCGGTGATGGCACTGCTCGGGGCATACGAAAAACCCGTGCGGGTCGAGGTTACGATCCTCGAAAAGATCGCTCCCGGCAGCGGCATCGGGTCGAGTGCGGCTTCGTCGGCCGCAGCGGTTTGGGGCGTGAACGAACTGTTGGGACGTCCCTTTTCAGGGGAGCGGCTCGTGGAATTTGCGATGATGGGCGAGGCGCTCATCGGCGGTACGCCCCATGCCGACAACGTGGGCCCTGCCGTGCTGGGCGGCGTGGTGCTGATCCGGGGGTACGAACCGCTGGACATCGTGCGTCTGCCCGTCCCCGAGGGCTTTTTCTACGCCGTGGTGCATCCCGACATCGTGGTCAGCACCAAGGAGGCGCGCGAAGTGCTTCCCCGCGAGGTACCCCTGCACGATGCCGTGACGCAGTGGGGCAATGTCGGCGGGCTGGTGGCCGGGTTCGCCCTGGGCGACGTGGCGCTGATCGGCCGGTCGATGCACGACGTGGTGGCGGAGCCTTACCGCAAGGGGTTCATTCCGGGTTACGACCAACTGAAGGAAGGGGTGCTCGCCGAAGGCGCCCTGGCGATGAACATTGCCGGGTCGGGGCCTTCGATCTTCGCCCTGGCCGCCGATGAGGCCGTCGCGCAGCGGGTCGCGCAGCGGATGCGGGCGCATTTCGCCCGCCCCGGTATCGGCTGCAAGATATATGCGGGCCGCGTGTCGAACTGCGGGGCAAGGATTGTGGAATAGTATAAAACGACAAACAGATGAAATATTACAGCACGAAAGACAAAGCATGCGCACGCGCCTTTTCGCTTCGCGAGGCCGTGCAGGCGGGGCTGGCACCCGACGGCGGGTTGTTCGTTCCGGAACGTATCCCGCAGGCCGATATGGCCGTCGCGGAGCGGCTGGCCGGGGAGTCCTATGCCGCGCTGGCCGGATACCTGGCGGAACTTTTTTTCGGTGACGACATCGACCCCGGTCTCCTGCGGCGGGAGATGGAGCGGATCTACGACTTTCCGCTGCCGCTTCGCCGTGGCGGGGCGCGCCATCTGGCGCTTCGCCGTGTCGGCAGCCGCTATACGCTGGAGCTCTTCCACGGCCCGACGTTCGCATTCAAGGATTACGGTGCGGGCTTCATGGGGCGGATGATCGGTCTGATGGGCGGTGCCGGCGAAAAACTGGTGATTCTGACGGCTACGTCGGGCGACACGGGCAGCGCCGTGGCGCACGGGTTTTACGGCGTGCCGGGCGTCGAGGTGGTGCTGCTCTATCCCGAAGGGAAGATCAGCCGGCTGCAGGAGTGCCAGATGACCACGCTCGGCGGCAATATCCACCCGCTGCGTGTGGCCGGGACGTTCGACGACTGCCAGCGGCTGGTCAAGGGGCTGTTTGCCGACGCAAAATTCCGTGCGGGGCACCGCGTGTCGTCGGCCAATTCGATCAACCTGCTGCGCTGGATACCGCAGGCATTCTATTATTTCTACGGCTATTGCCTGTGGCGGCAGCAGACGGGCGGCGGACGGCCTGTGGTCGTGGTGCCGAGCGGTAACTACGGAAACCTCTCGGCCGGGATGCTCGCCCGCCGCATGGGGCTCCCCCTCGGCGGATTCGTCGCGGCTTCGAACCGGAACGACGTGGTGCCCGAGTTCCTGCGCAGCGGCGAGTACCGTCCGAGGCCGTCGGTGCGGACGCCGGCCAATGCGATGGACGTCGGAGCGCCGAGCAATTTCGAACGTATGCTGTGGCTCTGCGGCGGTGAGCCGGATGCCCTGCGTGATGAACTGGAGGGATTCCGCTGCGACGATGCCATGATCCGCCGTACGATCGACGGGCTGCACCGCAATTACGGATACCTTTCCGACCCGCACAGCGCCATCGGATATGCCGCTTCCGTAGCGTGCGGGAAACCGGGATTTTACCTCTCTACGGCGCATCCCGCCAAATTCGGGGAGGTCATCTCCCCCGTCACGGGGGCTGCGGTTCCGCTGCCTCCGCGGCTGGCCCGGCTCGCCTGCCTGCCCCGGGTTTCGGAGCCTATGGCGGCCGACCTGGGGGCACTCGAGCAATTCGTGGCCGGGATATAAACCGGCTGCCGGGCCGTGGCGTTGCTGTCCGGGCGGGGTGCGCCTCGTGGCCTGCACGGAAAAAGGGGTTGCAACCTTTGCGGTTGCAACCCCTTTTTTGCGGATAGGAGCCCCCGGAGCGGGGCGTGCCTAAATATGCGCGGCGATGAAGTCCCCGACCTCGGAGGTCGAGTAGCGGCGTTCGCCCTGTGCGGCGAGGTCTTCGGTGACGACACCTTCGGTGAGTGCCCGGTCTACGGCGGCCCGCACGGCGCTGCCCTCCGTGTCGAGCCCCAGGTGTTCGAGCAGCATGGCGGCCGAGAGGATCGTGGCCATCGGGTTGGCGATGTTCTTCCCCGCAGCCTGCGGATAGGAGCCGTGGATCGGCTCGAAGAGCGCCACTTCCGACCCGACGCTCGCCGAGGGGAGCATGCCGAGCGAGCCGCTGATGACGCTGGCCTCGTCGGTGAGGATGTCGCCGAACATGTTCTCGGTGACGATCACGTCGAAATGGGTCGGCTGGCGTACGATCTGCATCGCGGCGTTGTCCACGAACATGAATTCCAGCTCCACTTCGGGGTACCGGGGCGCCATATCCTGCGCGACCTCCCGCCACAGGCGCGAGGTTTCGAGCACGTTGCCCTTGTCCAGGACCGTCGGGCGCCGCCGGCGGCTCATGGCGAGCCGGAATGCGACGTCCAGCACGCGTTCGATCTCCGTGCGCGTGTAGGTGCAGGTGTCGAAAGCCTCCGTCCCGGCTTCGTTGCGCCCCTGCGGCCGGCCGAAATAGATGCCGCTCGTCAGTTCGCGCACGCAGATGAAATCGGTGCCGCGCACCACCTCTGCCTTGAGCGGCGAGCGGCTGGCCAGCGTGTCGAACAATGCGATGGGGCGCAGGTTGGCGAACAGTCCCAGCGATTTGCGCATGCGCAGCAGTCCCTGTTCGGGACGTACCGGGGCCTTGGGGTCGTTGTCGTACTTGGGGTCGCCGATGGCACCGAACAATACGGCGTCGGCAGCCTGGCAGATGGCGTGCGTCTCGTCGGGATAGGGGTCGCCCGTGGCGTCGATGGCGCAGGCGCCCACTAACGCCTCGCGGTAGTCGAATCGGTGTCCGAATTTCGCCGCCACGCGGTCGAGTACTTTCGTGGCCTCGGCAATGATCTCGGGGCCGATGCCGTCGCCGGCTAAAAGGGCTATGTTAACATCCATGGTCGTTGTATGTTGGTTCGATTATGTTCAGCATTTTGATCGTCGCCTTGATGGCGGCTTCGGTTTGGTCGGCATCCAGCCCGCGGGTCTTGAACTCCTTGCCGCCCGTCTCCCACGTGATGATCGTCTGCACGAAGGCATCGGTTCGTCCGCCGGGCGGGATCGAGACGGTGTAGTTGCGCAGCATCGGGAACTCGCGGCCGAGCTGGTGCTTGTAGATCTGCCTGAGCGCCCGCATGAAGGCGTCGTACTGGCCGTCGCCGACCGAGGTCTGCTCGTATTCGCAGCCGTTGATCTCGATCTTGAGCGTAGCGGCCGGGTGCAGCCCCTGTGCCAGCGACAGGCTGTAATTGAGTATCCGCACGGGGTTTTCGACCTGGTCGTAGCGCAGTACGTCGGCGATGATGTAGGGCAGGTCTTCGGCCGTCACCAGCTCCTTCTTGTCGCTCAGCTCGACCACCCGTTCGGTTACCTTGCGCATCGAGGCTTCGTCGAGCTCGATGCCCAGCGCTTCGAGGTTCTTCAGGATGTTGGCCTTGCCCGAGGTCTTGCCCAGGGCGTATTCGCGTACGCGTCCGAAGCGTTCGGGCAGCAGCTCGTTGAAATAGAGGTTGTTCTTGTTGTCGCCGTCGGCATGGATGCCGGCACACTGCGTAAAGACGTTCTCGCCGACGATCGGGCGGTTGCCCGGGATCCGGATGCCCGTGTAGGTCTCGACCATGCGGCTGACGTGGTTGATCTTCGTTTCGTCGATGCCCGTGAGGCAGTGCAGCCGGTCGTGCAGCACGGCCACCGTGCTCGACAGGGGTGCGTTTCCTGCGCGTTCGCCCAGCCCGTTTATGGTTACGTGAACCCCGTGGAACCCGGCTTTGACCGCAGCTGCGGTGTTGGCCACGGCCAGGTCGTAATCGTTATGGGCATGGAAGTCGAACCTAAGCTGCGGATAGCGTGTCACCATGTCGCGGCAAAACCGTTCGGTGGCATAGGGGTCGAGGATGCCCAGCGTGTCGGGGCACATGAAGCGCTGCACGGGGGCGTCGGCCAGCCCGTCGAGTATCGTGTAGACGTACCCGGGCGAATGCAGCATACCGTTCGACCAGTCTTCGAGGTAGACGTTCACCTTCATGCCCCGCGCGATGGCCCCGCCGATCGTGGCGCGGATGTCGCAGAGGTGCTCCTGCGGGGTGCGGCGCAACTGTTCGCGGCAGTGTTTGAGCGACCCCTTTGCCAGCAGGTTCACCACGCGACACCCGGCCTGGCCGAGCCAGTCGAGCGACACGCCGCCGTCGATGAATCCCAACGCCTCGATGCGGTCGGTATAACCCTTCGCGGCAGCCCATTCGGCGATGCGGCGCACGGCCTCCTGCTCGCCCTGCGAAACCCGCGCCGAGGCTATCTCGATGCGGCTCACACGCAGTTCTTCCAGCAACAGCCGGGCGATGGAGAGTTTTTCGCGGGCGTTGAACGAAACCCCCGACGTCTGCTCGCCGTCGCGCAGCGTGGTATCCATTATCTCTACGCGGGGATACATCGCGCTGCTATTTATGCGCCTGTTCGAACGCTTCGATCTGGGGCGCGATGCTGCGCAGGTAGTCCACGTCGTCGTAGCCGTTCTGCAGACAGCGCTTCTTGTATGCGTCGATCTCGAAGCGCTCGCTGCGGCCCGTGGCGCAGATCGTCAGCGTCTGGTTGTCCAGGTCTACGGTGAATTGCGTCGCAGGGTCGCCGTCGATCGCCGCGAAGACCGCCGCGAGGAACTCCCCGCTCACGGTGATCGGCAGCAGCCCGTTGTTGAGGGCATTGTTGCGGAAGATGTCGGCGAAGAAGCTCGACACCACGACGCGGAACCCGTAGTCGGCGATCGCCCACGCGGCGTGCTCGCGCGAACTGCCGCACCCGAAATTGCGGCCTGCGACGAGGATTTTGCCCCCATAACGGCTGTCGTTGAGCGGGAACGAGGCGATCCGTTGCCCCCGGGCGTCGTAGCGCCAGTCGCGGAAGAGGTTGTCGCCGAATCCTTTGCGCTGGGTGGCTTTCAGGAAACGTGCCGGGATGATCTGGTCGGTATCTATGTTCTCCGTGCTCACGGGCACGGCCCCCGAGGTGAAGGTTTCGAATTTGGGTATGGACATATTGGTTTTGTTTTTTCCGGCATTCGGCAGCGGCCATTTTGCTGCAAAGCGGCATGTAAGCCCCTGCCTGAGGCGGGGGGTTGGGGGTGGGCCGGAATTATAAACGACGCCGAAGGCGGCGGCAACGACCGGCCGATCCAAACCGAAGTTAAAAATTTTTACATTTCAAACACCTTGCGCGGATCCTCGATCCTGCCGCATACCGCGGCCGCGGCGGCTACCGCAATGCCTGCGAGCATGGTGCGCGCACCGGGCCCCTGGCGCCCTTCGAAGTTGCGGTTCGAGGTCGAAACGCTGTATTTGCCTGCCGGGATCTTGTCGGCGTTCATCGCCAGACACGCCGAGCAGCCCGGCTGCCGGAGCTCGAACCCGGCGGCGGCGAGCACTTTGTCGAGCCCTTCGGCCCGTGCGGCGGCTTCGACGCCTTTCGAACCGGGGACGATCCATGCCGTTACGCCCTGGGCCTTGCGCCGGCCTTCGACCAGCTTGGCGAAGCGCCGCAGGTCTTCGATGCGGCCGTTGGTGCAGCTGCCCACGAAGACATAGTCGACAGGTTTGCCGAGCAGCTTTTCCCCGGCTTTGAATCCCATGTACTCCAATGCCTTGGGGTCGGCCTCGGCCGGGATCTGCGCATCGACGGCCATGCCCATGCCGGGGTTGGTGCCGTAGGTAATCATCGGGGCGATGTCGGCGGCATCGAACCGGTACTCCTTGTCGAATACGGCGTCGGCATCGCTGTAAAGCGTTTCCCAGCGGGCGACGGCCTGGTCGAACGCCGCTCCCTGCGGCGCACGTTCGCGCCCGCGCAGGTAGTCGAACGTCGTCCGGTCGGGTGCGATCATGCCGCCCCGCGCCCCGCACTCGATGCTCATGTTGCAGACGGTCATGCGCCCTTCCATCGAGAGCGAACGGATCGCTTCGCCGGCGAACTCGATGAAATAGCCCGTGCCGCCCGAGGCGGTGAGTTGCGAGATGATGTAGAGCACGACATCCTTGGCTTCGACGCCCGGGCGCAGTGTCCCGTCGACCGTGATGCGCATGCTCCGCGGCTTGGACTGGATGATGCACTGGCTGGCGAAGACCATCTCGACCTCTGAGGTGCCGACGCCGAATGCCACGGCGCCCAGTGCCCCGTGCGTCGAGGTGTGGCTGTCGCCGCAGACGATGGTCATGCCCGGCTGTGTGAATCCCAGTTCGGGGCCGATGATGTGCACGATGCCCTGGCGCGGGTTTCCCACGCCGAAATGTTCGATGCCGAATTTGGCGCAGTTGGCCTCCAGCGCCTCGACCTGGCGCCGCGATTCGGTCTCGGCGATCGGCAGGTGCTGGTCGACGGTCGGGATGTTGTGGTCGGCCGTGGCGGTGATTTGTGCCGGGCGTGCCACGCCGATGCCGCGCCGTTCCAGGCCTGCGAAAGCCACGGGCGACGTCACCTCGTGGATGTACTGGCGGTCGATGTAGAGCACCGAGCGTCCGCCGTCTTCGGTGCGCACGGTGTGCGCATCCCATATCTTGTCCAGAAGTGTCCTGCCCATCTTACTCCTCCTTTTCCTTGCGTTCGGTTACGTTCAGTACGCGCAGCGCGTCGAGGAACGCCTCGATCGACGCCCGTGTGGTGTCGGTGTGTGCGGCGAAGCCGTGGACGGTGCGGCTGCCGCACTGTACCTGTACGTGTACGCGCCCCACGTCGTTCGAACCGCGGGTGATGGCCTGCATGAGGAACTCCATGAGCACGACCTTCTCGTTGATCAGGGTCTTGATCGCCGACACGGCGGCATCCACCGGGCCGTTGCCCGTGGCGATGGCCATGCGCTCGTGGTCGCCGAACTTCAGCACCACGGTCGCCGTCGGGACGAGCGTGCCGGTGGTCACCTGCAGGAATTTGAGCGATACGGACTGCTGTTTCATGCGGTCGATGTCGCCTACCAGGTATAACAGGTCGTAGTCGTGGATCTCCTTTTTCTTGTCGGCAAGCTCGAGGAACTTGGCGTAGGTTGCGTCCAGCTCTTCCTGCGTGAGGTCGTAGCCGAGCAGTTCGAGCCTGTGTACGAGCGCCGCGCGGCCGCTGCGGGCCGTCAGGGCGATGACCGACTCGTTGAGGCCGATGTCCTGCGGGTCGATGATCTCGTAGGTCTGGCGGTCTTTCAGCACGCCGTCCTGGTGGATGCCCGACGAGTGGGCGAAGGCGTTGCGGCCGACGATCGCCTTGTTGGGCTGCACGGGCATGTTCATTAGGCTCGACACTAGGTGCGATGCTTTGGTGATCAGGCGTGCGTCAATGCCGGTGTCGACGGCGATCTCCTTGTGGCAGCGCAGCGTCATCACCACCTCTTCGAGCGAGGTGTTGCCTGCGCGTTCGCCGATGCCGTTGATTGTCACCTCGGCCTGCCGCGCACCGTTGAGGATGCCGCTCAGGGTGTTGGCCGTAGCCATGCCCAGGTCGTTGTGGCAGTGGGTCGAGATGATCGCCTTGTCGATGTTGGATACGTGGTCGACCAGGTATTTGATCTTCGCGCCGTATTCGTGGGGCAGGCAGTAGCCCGTGGTGTCGGGAATGTTGACCACCGTAGCCCCGGCCGCAATGGCGGCCTCGACCACGCGGGCGAGGTATTGAGGATCGGCGCGCCCGGCGTCTTCGGCGTAGAACTCCACGTCCTCGACATAGCTTTTGGCGTATTTCACGGCTTCGACGGCCTGTTCGAGGATTTTCTCGGGCGTCGAGCGCAGTTTGTCGTAAATGTGCTGGGGCGAAACGCCTATACCCGTGTGGATGCGCTTGTGCCTGGCCAGTCGCAGGGCATCGGCGGCCACGTCGATGTCTTTTTTCACGGCGCGGGTCAGCGCACAAATCGTCGGGGCCGAAACGGCCTTCGAAATCTCGAGTACGGAGTTGAAGTCTCCGGGGCTGGAAATCGGGAACCCCGCTTCGATGACGTCCACGCCGAGGCTTTCCAGCAACTTGGCGACTTCGATCTTCTCGGTGGTGTTCAATTGGCAGCCCGGCACCTGCTCGCCATCACGGAGCGTGGTGTCGAAAATAAACAGTTTCTCGCACATAATATGACTAATCTAACTAACCTTGGCAACAAATATATTAAAAATATTTTCCAAATTCCTATTTTACCGGAGGAAAGTGCCTCTTATACCCGAATTTAGCGGCGTTTTCCCTCCGGGAGTACGAATCCGGAAATAAAAACGGCTCCGGATGCCCGAAGCCGTTTTGCCATAATATTTTCAGGTGTTGCCGGAACCTGTTGCCGGTTGCGCTGTGTTTTCCCGGCTGACGAAGCGGCATTAATCGACCACCTCGACCCACTGTCCCTTTTTCAGGGCGCGGACGGCGTTGTCGTACATCGCTTCGCAGTAGACCGAAGGCAGGTAGTAGCGCCCCTTGTAGGTTGCCGTCAGCTTGACGGGGATCTCCTTGCTTTCGCCCCGGCTCAGGTCGAAGTAGCTCAGCACCCGGTCGTCGCGGATATCCTGGTAGGTGAGCGACGACAAGTCCCGTTCGGAGGTGATCTCCCATCCTGCCGGGAAGATGTGGGTCAGCGCAAGGTCGGCGTACCGTTCGTGGCCGCTGGTGTTAGAGACGGTCACGATGGCGTAGAAATCGGTCGATACCCGGATCGAGGCCGGGTCGATGGCGGCACCGTCCATATTCGTGTAACGCACGTCGATCCGGATGCCGTTCGCAGCTTCGGTTTCCTCGCCCTTGCCGGGGGTATAACTCTGGCTGACGACCGCATAGAGGCTGCCCGAACCATTGTTCCTCACCTCGGTCGGTGCGGCCAGGGGCATGCTCGCGATGGATTTGTCGGTCTTGACGAGCTCCCTGCCCGCAGTGGCGTCGATGCCGTTCTGTCCCGCTACGGCGAAATTGGAAAGGGTGCTGAGCATCCATGCCGTCGACTGGGTGCTGAGCCACCTGTCCTTCTTGAGGATGTCCGACATCTTCAGCGCCATGCGGAAAGCCTCTTCGCGGCGTCCGAGTATCGTGAGCGTCATGAGCGAGATCGACATCCGGCGTTCGTCGCTGTTGTAGGTGCCGTCGTAGGGGTTGGCCTTTTCCGCGTTGTCCACGCAGAGCGAGATCAGCCCTTCGGCGACTTTCCTGTTGCCGTCCAAAGCGTATGCCGCCGCCAGCAGCCACTTGGCGTCGCTACTTAGCGAGGCGGCCTTTTCCCGGAGCTGGTTCATGGCACCCCGGGTCGGAGTCCCGTTCAGCGCCAGCACATACTGGGTATAGGCCTGGGTCAGGTAGTAGTCCGAGGGGTTGCTGCGCAGGTATTTGAGCGCCCGGTCGAGCATCGCCCTGTCCACGCCGTAGCCGTGTTTCGCAGCCTCGATCAGGAAGTGCGTCGCGTAAACCGTCCCCCATTCTGATCTCGACGTATTGCCGCTCCAGTAGGCGAATGCGCCGTCGGAGAGCTGGTAGCTGCCCAGGCGCGAAAGCACGCTCTTGACGTTGCGGTCGATGTCCTGCAACATGTTCGCGTCGCACTCCACGACCGAAGGCAGGTAGAGTTGCGGGAAGGCGCCCGAGGTGATCTGCTCGATGCAGCCGTGGGGATATCTCACCAGGTATTCGAGGCGCCGAGAAAGGTCTATGGGCGGGATCGACGAAAGTTCCAGCTTCGCCTTGCCGTTCTCCTTGAGCGGTTTTACCGCCATTGTCTTGCCCGGGTCGATGACATAGTCCTTCGACAGGGTCACATAGGGGTTCGGTTCCCGGACGTCCAGCTCGATTTCCGACGCGGAGCTGTCGCCCGACGACGCAGCCGTGACCCGTACCTTCCCGATGCCGGTTCGCTTGTTGACCTTCAGGCGGAACGATACGACCTCCTCGCCGCTCCGGCCGAGCGTGATGCTCTTGCTGGACGGCCCGACGGGCGAGAACGATTCGTTCGCGGCGATTTTCACGTCGACTTTCCCGACCCCGTCTTCGAGGGCAAAGACCGTGACCGGAACCTCGACCTCTTCGTCGGTGGAAACTACGCGGGGCATGGTGGCCTGCACCAGCAGCGGTTTTTTCACCGCGACATCCTTCTCCGCGGCGCCGAACGCCCGGCCGTTCGAGGCGATGACCATCACCCGAACCTCGCCGAAGTAGGGCGGAAGCGTGATTTTGTGCGTGTTCGTCTTCCCGGTGCCCAGTTTCTGTGCGTCGATGAACCGTACGACGGGCTTGAACCGCTGTGCCTTGAGCGCCCCCGTGTTCGGCTGCTCGGCGTCGCCGCCGATGGCGAACATCTGTTCGATCCTGCCGCCGTAGGCGCCGATGACATAGTCGAACATGTCCCACGTGCGGACGCCCAGTGCCTCGGTCGCGTTGAAATAACCGTAGGGATCGGGGGTCTTGAAGCGTGTCAGCCCCAGCAGTCCCTCGTCGACGAGCGCCAGCACGTAGCTCATTTTCCGGCCGTTTTTCTCCCGGACTTTTATCGTCACCTCCGATTCGGGTTTTACTGTTTCGGGCATCTCGACCACGGGGGTGAGCCTTCGCGCGGCATCCTCGACGTCGAGCCGCGTTACGCCGAACAGGCGGATCGGTGCGTCGTTGAGCGTCGAGTTGTGGGGCTGGACGAGTGTTACCGAGACATAGATGTTGGGGGCCATCCCCTCCTTGACGGGGATTTCGATGTCGGTTTGCTTGCCGGTGCACTCCACCCAGAAGCTTTCCCGCACGACGCTGCCGCTTTCGATGCCGACCAGCGCCCGTGCGCCCGGCGACGAGGGGATGGTGACCCTGGCCTTGTCCCCCGGGACGTATTTGGCTTTGTCGCGGGTGAGGGCGAGCCGCGTGGCGGCATCCGTCACCGAAGTGACGTCGCCCCGCCAGTCGGACGAGGACACGCATACGATCCGGGTCGCCGAGTGTGCCCGGTTCGGGCTCGTGACGCGGATCATGTAATAGCCGTAATCGCCCGTGCTCCAGCGCATCGTGGCCTGTCCCGTGCCGTTCGAAAGGGTTGCCTGGAGGGTCTTGTAATTCGAATTGAGCGCATTTTTGGCGTAGTGCGCCTGGGAATTGGGCGTTGAGGCGTCCCACCACCAGTAGGAATCCATTTTGTAGACCGATACGAGCACGTTTTCGCTGCCGGGTTCGGGCTTGCCCTTCGAGTCGAGCATCACGACCTTTATGATATGCTCCTTCCTGCTGTCGAGGTATTCGTCGCCCCAGTCGCTTTTCTGGGTGGCGACTCCGATCCCGAAGTAGGTGTCATAGGGCGATATGGTCGCAACCTGCTGGTCGACGCTGAAGTCGCCGCTCTTTTCGAAGACCTTTACCGTGAATCTGCCGCTCAGCATACCGGGGCTCAACCCCTCCAGCGAGGAGAGCTCGTCGGTCGAAAGTGCCAGTGACCCTTGGGCGTCGGTGGTGCCGGTGACGATTTCCCGCTCCTCGGTGCCAAAGTATTTCGAGGCGTCGTCGAACGAATAGCCCTCGTAGCCCTTGAAGCGTGTGGCAATTTGCGACAACTGTGCCTGGAGCACCGCCTTGGCGTCGGCCGCAGGGGTGCCGTGCAGCCACCGGGCGGTCAGGCTGCCCGTGAAATGCGCGGCGTCGACCAGTTGCCCGTCCCCGAGTTTTAGCTCGATTTTCATCCGGTTGGGCTTGATCGCGTCCACCCGGACGGATTTTTCGAACTGTGCGCCGCCGAAGGTGATCTTGGCCCGCCATAGCCCTGTCGGCGACGCCGGCGTCGTCCCCAGGCTGAACGTGTAGATGCCGTCCGAGGAGCTGTTGTTTACGAGCGACTGCACCAGCTGCCCGTTCGGGTTGAAGAATTCCAGCGATGCCGGGTGGCTTTCGGGCAGCGGATTATCCGAGGTGACGATGAACGTGAGGTGTATGTCGTCGCCCGGGCGCCATACGCCGCGTTCGCCGAAGATATAGCCTTTTATCCCCTTGGGATTTGCCGTGCCGCCCACGTCGAAATTACTCAGCGACAGGGCCGTGCCCGGTTCTACCTTCACGAAGGTGACGTCCCCTCCGGCTTCGGCCGTGACGATGTAAGGTTCGTCCTTCGTCCTCAGCACGGCCCGCCCTTCGGAATCGGTGCTCGCTTCGGCCAGCATCTGGTTCTGCCGGTCGTAGGTCCTGACTTTGCAGCCCCCTTTGGGGCGGGCGGAGACCAGGTCGGTCGTGTAGACGACGTACTGGTCGCTGCCGCTGCTCTTGCAGATGAGGCCGATGTCGGACTGCACGACCACTTTCGACCGCTCCTTGTAGGTCCTGTAATCCCCGAAATAATAGTCGTAGTCGTATTCGTCGTCGACGGGCGTAAGCGGGTCGACACCCCGGATTTCGAGCAGGTACATCGACTTGCGGCTGTCGGTGATCAGGCGGCTCAGGTCGAGCGAATAGGTGTTGCTCTGGTCGAGCCTGGTCGAAGACCTGGCCCCCAGGTCGATGGTCGTGTCGCGGACGACGCGCGACACGTAATCCATGGATGAATAGTATTGGTCGTCGTAGTAGTTCTGCTGGAAGAATTGCAGCAGGTTGTTGGCGAATATCTTTCGTACCCGCACCCGGGCTTTCTGGTAATTCACCGCCTCGAACAGTAGCGACATGTCGTTCGACGAGGGAAGGATCGAGCCTTTGCCCGTGAAGCGGATCGAGGGGGTGCGCGACGGCAGCGTGATCGTGAACGAATAGCTCTCCTTGAGCTTCTGCCCGTTCTTGCTCACTACGTCGCGGCCGATCGTGACACTATGCGCTCCCGTGGGGCGTGCTTCGGGATAGATGTAGAGCCTGTTTTTGTCGACCGAAGTCCGGAACTTGGTGTCGAAGCGGATCAGGTTTTTCAGATCCTGGTTCTGCCGGATGGGTTCGGAGAAGGTGACTACGATGGCGAGCGGATCCGGATTCACGCTGTGGTCGATGACCGCGTATTCGTCCTTGCGGGGGACTTCCACCTGGAGGGTCTGCTTTTCGTCGTAATTGAAATCGAGCGTCAGCGTATAGCCCTCATCGCCCCGCGGGACGATGTTGCCCACGGTGTATTGGTGCGTGAGCCCGTCTTCCGAATGCGTCCATTTGACGTCGGTACCCGCCGCGCCGCTTATTTTGAGGTTCCGTTCCATGTAGCTGCCCTCGGCATAGTCCGACGAGACGATCTCGCCGATGAGCACATAGCCGGTCATCTCGTCGTTCTGCTGCAGCCAGCTGTCGTTGTAGGTAAACCGCAGTTTGGGGGTCGCAAACCTGAACTCCGCGATGCCCTTGTGCTGCCGGCCGGTGAGTTTCGCGGCGTCGATGGCCACCTTGTACTGCGTGTCGTATTGCAGCGGGGATTTGGGGACGATGCGGATCATGCGCATCCCCGACAGGTAGGCGTCGAAACCGACGGCCGGGGTGATCGATATGGCATCCTGCATGGCGCTTTCCTCGACTTGTACGTTTTCGACGAACGTCACGTGGAGAGGCATCCTGACGCCCGTCACTCCGTTGGTCGACCATTCGATGATGTCGGACGTCTGCTTGCTGCACGAGGCGATGAGCAGGGCGGACAGCGCAAACAAAGCATGGCATATTGTTTTCATAATGGGGGATTTTAGGTAACTTTGCCAAAGATACGTAAAAATATGGCAAAAAAACCGGCTAAAAAGAGAATATGTTTTTTCGCGATGCTGGTCGTTGCCATGCTCGCCGCGGGATATTGTTTGTTCCTACCCCGGACGCTCTTCGACGAGCCTTTTTCGGCGACCGTGTGGAGCCGCGACGGCCGCCTGATGTCGGCCAAGGTCGCCTCCGACGGCCAGTGGCGTTTCTTTCCCACGGACAGCGTCCCCGAAAAGTTCCGGGTCGCCATCACGACCTACGAGGACAAACGTTTTTACCGCCATTTCGGGGTGGATCCGCTGGCGCTGGGGCGTGCCGTGCGGCAGAACCTTGCGGCCGGGCGGATCACGAGCGGGGCGAGTACGCTCACCATGCAGACCATCCGCCTGAGCCGCGGCGGGAAACCCCGCACGTTCCGGGAAAAGTTCGTCGAGATGGTGCTCGCCACGCGCCTCGAACTGCGTTGCAGCAAGGATGAAATCCTGGCCCTCTATGCTTCCCATGCGCCTTTCGGAGGCAACGTGGTCGGGCTGGAAAGTGCCGCGTGGTACTATTTCGGCCGCAGTGCGGCACAGCTTTCGTGGGCCGAATGCGTCATGCTCGCCGTGTTGCCCAACTCCCCTTCGCTGATCCATATCCGCCGCAACCGCGAACGGCTGCGGGAGAAACGCGACGGGCTGCTCGACCGGATTTGGCACGACGGCCGTATCGACTCGCTGACATGCGCCCTCGCAAAACAGGAGCATCTGCCCGACGCCCCCGAACCGATGCCGATGGAGGCGATGTACCTGCTGGGCAAAATGCGCGAGGGGTCGCTCCGCTCGACGCTCGACTACGACCTGCAAAGCCGAGTCAACGACCTTGCCCGGCGCTACAACAAGCGTTACCGGGGTAATAAGATCAACAACATGGCCATCGTCGTCATGGACGTGGAAAGCGGCGAAGTGCTCGCCTACGTAGGGAACGTGTACGACCCCGCCGACCGCACCGAGGGTACGAGCGTCGATGTGATTCCCGCCCCGCGCAGCAGCGGCAGCGTGCTCAAGCCCCTGCTCTATGCCGCGATGCTGGACAACGGGACGGCATTGCCTGCGATGCTTTTCCCCGACGTGCCGACCTATTACAGGGACTTCACACCCCATAATTATAACCGAACCTTCGACGGGGCGGTGCCTGCCGACCGGGTGGTCGAGCGTTCGCTCAACGTCCCTTCGGTGAGAATGCTCGACAAGTACGGGAAGGAGAACTTCCTTGCGCTGGTGCGTGCCCTGGGCTTCGGGACGATCGACCGGAGCGCCGCCCATTACGGGCTTTCGCTGATTCTGGGCGGCGCAGAGATTTCGTTGTGGGATCTCACGTCGGCCTACATGAAATTGGCGGCCAAACTCAACGGCCGGCAGACGATACGCACCCCGCATTACGACCCCGGCGGCGGCACGGCGGTCGATGCCGGGGATATTCCCCTCTCACGGGGCGCGATATGGCTGATGGCCAATTCGATCAGCCATGTGGCCCGTCCCGAGGAGGAGGGCGAATGGCAGTATTTCTCGTCGTCGAAGAAGATCGGCTGGAAGACGGGTACCAGCTACGGCAACCGCGATGCGTGGGCCGTAGGCATGACCCCCGACTATGCCGTCGGGGTCTGGGTCGGGAACTGCACGGGCGAGGGACGCCCGCTGATGACGGGCGTGGGGTATGCCGCGCCTGTCCTGTTCGAGGTCTTCGGCCTGCTGCCCAAAGGGGAGTGGTTCGCGGAGCCCGTCGGCGACCTGGAACCCGCCGTGGTCTGCCGACAGAGCGGCTACCTGGCTTCGCATATCTGTCCTGACCGCGATACGGTGATGATTCCCCGTGCGGCCGCCCTTGGGGAGGTGTGCCCCTACCACCGGATCGTCAACCTGAGCGCCGACCTGAAATACCGTGTGACGGCGGATTGCTACGACCCGGCCAGGATCGTCCGCATGCCGATGTTTATCCTCCCGCCTGCGCAGGAGTGGTATTACCGCCGGCAGCATCCCGATTACCGTCCGCTGCCCCCGCTGCATCCCGGCCTGCCGGGTAACCAAGCCGAAAACAACCCCATCGACATCATCTATCCGCAGCCGGGGCGTGTGCTGGTCGCCCCGAGGTCGCTCGAAGGGGAACAGCAGAGCCTTGTCTTTACGGCCGTGCACCGCGACCGCAATGCCGTGCTGTTCTGGCATATCGACGACGACTATGTCGGTTCGACCTCTTTCGAACACAAGGTCTCCGTCCGCCCGGCGCCGGGGAAGCACCGCCTGACCGTGATCGACGAACACGGCGCTTCGCAGAGCGTCGTGTTCAGTTGCCGCTGACCCCTCCCGGCGCCGGATTGCCCGGGCTTGCCCTTGTCCGGCTGCTTTCCCGTCTATCCGTAGCCGTATATCCGGGGCGCATCCCGCATTCCTGTTTTTGTATCCCGGACATGGTGTCCCCGTTTTTGCCGGATGCCCCGCAACCCCGTTTTTGTGCCGGGAGGACGAAATATCCGGGTTATTCGTGTTTTTTTACGAATTATGTCAAAAGATCATACTAATATGTCATTTAAAAATATTTTTTGCGGGGCGTTTCCGGCTAATTTTGAAACCCGATACGGATATAAATTCTTTAACCCAGAAATAGTCTAATCCAACCAGCCCATGAAACGAATTTTATTATTGTTCCTGTTTGTGCTGATCTCAGCACATGTCTTTTCACAGGATAGCCCCAAAGCTTATTTAGTCTCGAACGCGCATTTTGATTCCCAGTGGAACTGGGACGTGCAGCGTTCGATCCGGGAGTACATCCCGAAGACGCTGGATCAAAACCTGTTTCTCCTTGGCACCTACCCCGATTACGTGTTCAACTTCGAGGGCGGCATCAAGTACCAGTGGATGAAGGAGTACTACCCGCACCAGTACGAACTGATCAAGCGTTACATCCGCGAGGGGCGCTGGCATGTCACGGGCAGCACGTGGGACGCCACCGACCCGAATATCCCGTCCGCGGAGTCCTTCACGCGCAATATCCTGTACGGACAGCACTTCTACCGCCGCGAATTCGGGGTCGAAGGCACGGACATCTTCCTGCCGGACTGCTTCGGTTTCGGGTGGACGCTTCCGACGATCGCCGCCCACAGCGGTCTTATCGGTTTCTCGACGCAGAAACTCATGTGGCGCCACCGTCCGTTCCATGGTGCGAGCAAGATTCCGTTCGAGATCGGCTTGTGGCAGGGCGTGGACGGTTCGCGTATCATGGCCGTGATGGACGCCCACAACTATACGACCAAGTGGCGTTACGAAGACCTCAGCCATAGCAAGTACCTGCAAGGCATCGCCGAGGGCAATCCTCTGAATGCCGTTTACCATTACTATGGTACGGGCGACACGGGCGGCGCCCCGACCATCGAGTCGGTGCGGGCTTTGGAACTGGGCCTGCAGGGCGACGGGCCCGTGAAGATCATCAGCGCCACGAGCGACCGCCTCTACAAGGACTACCTTCCCTATTCCTCCCACCCGGAGCTTCCGGTGTGGAACGGGGAGTTGCTGATGGACGTGCATGCCACGGGTTGCTATACCTCGCAGGCTGCGATGAAGCTCTATAACCGCCGTAACGAGCAGCTTGCCGACGCTGCCGAACGCAGCGCCGTTGCCGCCGACTGGCTCGGGGCCGTGCCCTACCCGCGCGAGGTTCTCACCGAGGCCTGGAAACGCTTTATCTGGCACCAGTTCCACGACGACCTTACGGGTACGAGCATCCCCCGTGCCTACGAGTTTTCGTGGAACGACGAGCTGATCTCGCTCAAACAGTTCGCGGACGTGCTCACGACCTCGGTTGGCGCGGTTTCGCGGGGTCTGGATACCGATGTCAAAGGCCTCCCCGTGGTACTCTACAACGCTGCGGGGTTCGAGGTCTCGGACGTTGTGGAGGTTACGCTGCCGCTCGAAGGGAGCAAATTCACGGTCTACGACCACAAGGGCGTCCGGGTTCCCTCGCAGGTGCTCGGCACGCAGCAGGGGCAGACGCGGCTGCTGATCGAGGCCACCGTCCCGGCTGCGGGGTATGCCGTCTACGACATCCGCAAGGGCGGGCAGCCGAAGGCCCCGGCGATAACGGCCACTACTTCGGGGCTGGAGAACAGCGTCTATAAACTTACGCTGGACGCCAACGGCGACATCTCGTCGATCGTCGACAAGCGTCATGGCCGCGAGCTGGTGGCCGCCGGCAAGTCCATCCGCCTTGCGTTCTTCCCGCAGAACGAGTCTTACAGCTGGCCGGCCTGGGAGATCCTCAAGAAGACCGTGGACGCATCGCCGCAGGCCATCACGGGCGAGGTGAAGGTCACCGTGGCCGAAGAGGGGCCCCTGCGCGCCTCGGTATGCGTGGAACGTACGCTGGGGGATTCCCGCTTCCGGCAGTGGATCACGCTGCGCGAAGGCGCCCAGGCCGACAGGATCGACCTTGTGAACGACATCGACTGGCAGTCGTCCGATGCCCTGCTGAAGGCCGAGTTCCCGCTTTCGGTCTCGAACCCCGAGGCGGTCTATGACCTTGGCGTGGGCTCCGTGGCGCGGGGCAACAACACCGCGACCGCCTACGAGGTCTATGCGCAGCAGTGGGCCGACCTCACCGACGCGGACGGCAGCTACGGGGTCTCGGTGCTCAACGACAGCAAGTACGGCTGGGACAAACCCGCGGACAACACGCTGCGCCTTACGCTGCTGCATACGCCTGCGACCAAGGGCGGCTACGCATACCAGAACAAGCAGGACTTCGGACACCATACGTTCACCTACTCGATCGTAGGGCACGCGGGCGATTACCGCGCGGGAGGTGCCGTGCGCAAGGCCGAGGTGCTCAACCAGCCGCTTCGGGCATTCGTCGCGCCCCGCCACGGCGGGGTGCTGGGCCGCAGCTTCTCGCTGGTCGCCTCGCAGAACCCCAATGTGGCGCTGCGGGCGCTCAAACAGGCCGAGGATTCGGACGAATATGTGGTTCGTTTCTACGAGACCTCGGGGCTCGGGTCGCAGCAGGCCGTGGCGAGCTTCGCGGCTCAGATCGTCGACGCCCGGGAGCTCAACGGCGTGGAGGACGTCGTGGGCGACGCGGAGTTCAGCGGCCGCGAGCTGCGCTTCGAGGTCGGGCCCTTCGGCATGAAGACTTTCCGCGTGAAACTCGCCAGGCCCGTCCGGGCGCTCACGCCCGCCGCGGAGGCGGCTGTGGAGCTGCCTTACAACGTCAAGACGGCCTCTTACAACCCGTTCCGCTCGGACTCCAACTTCGACGGCAAGGGCAACTCCTACGCCGCCGAGCTGATGCCGTCCCGCATCGTGTACGGGGGTGTCGGCTTCGAGATCGGGGATCCCGCCGCGCAGAACGGTGTCAAATGCCGCCGCGACACCATCGACTTGCCCCGCGGGCGCTACGGCAAGCTCTACCTGCTGGCCGCCTCGACCATGTACGACACGCAGGCCGTATTCACCGTCGACGGAAAGGAGCACACGGCACTGGTACCCTATTATGGCGGCTTCATCGGACAGTGGGGCCATACGGGGCATACCGAGCCCTACCTCAAGGATGCGCAGGTGGCCTTCGTGGGCACGCACAAGCATGATATGATCCGTAACGAGGACAGACCCTACGAATTCACCTACATGTTCCGCATCGGCCTCGACATCCCCGAGGGGGCGCGGCAGCTGGTACTGCCCGACGACCCGCGCATCGTGGTGTTCGCGGCGACGGTGGCCGAAGATCCTGCCGGAGGTATCGGCGCGGCCTGCGATCTGCTGCGCGTGCAGCTGCCCGTGAAAGGCGCCGACGCCTCGCAGGCCGGGCGCAGGAACCTGCTCTATGGCAAACCCGTCGTGGAAAGGTCGGGGGAGGTCAACGCCTCCGAGAGGGCCGAGTACGCCACCGACGAGGATGTGTCCACCAAGTGGTGCGATTACAGCGATGCCAAACCCAAACTGCTGGGGGTAGACCTCGGCCGGGAGACCACGATCCGGGGATGGTATGTCATGCATGCTGCGCTCGAATCCCTGGACTACATCACAAAGGAGTATTCGCTGCAGGTGCGCCAAAGCCCCGGCGAGGAGTGGAAAACGGTGGACACGGTCTATGACAACACGGCTTTCGAAACCGACAGGATCCTTCCAGAACCCATAATCGCCCGATACGTGAGGCTCGTGGTCTCAAAACCTGACCAAAGCGAAGGAAATACCGCCAGAATCTATGAGTTCGAGGTGTATTAACGGATGACGGTAAGATTGCGCGGGGCGGAGGCTGTAAAGGCTCCGCCCCTGCTTTTTCCGGGCGGAACACCGGATCCCGCTTCCGGCAACTTCTCTTCCGGGAATCTATGCCCCGGAAATCCGGCATATGGGGCGCTTGCCGGATTCCGATAAGTCCGTCCGATCAAAATATAGGCTAAAAATCAATTTATCCGCCTGCCGTTTTGAAAATAAGGTGCAATTTTGTAATCCAGAAAAAACGGTTCCCGATGCAAGGCCTGCGTCCGATTATTTCAGCGTATACGCGACCACGATCGGTTGTCGCTTTCATCGGAGCACTCCAGCAGGCTTTTGATCTTGGGGTTCATGTTTTTCCTGTATTCTTCGGGGATTTGCGGCGAACAGGTGCCGAAAAAGGTATCGCCGTAGACGGCTATCGGTTGTCGGATAATTTCATGGACAATTGCATCTTCATACACATTGGCAGTATCCCATGCAAACACTATGTCGGTTCTTTTATCCCAAAATAAGGTCTGGGGGTAATATATTTATCCCATTTATGAGCAATTTCAAAAGAAGCATAATTTCCCCCATCAAGAAATTTACCCGCATATCTTGTGTAGTCTTTCTGCTTGATTAACTTATCTACTTCCTGAGGGGGTATTTTTTGGTTATAAAGATTCCATATGCTCTTCTTTTGGCGGATCACATATTTGGGTGATACGATGGATACAGACATAAATTGGTAAACAGTATCGGAGTAGACCGGAGTAAACAAAAGCTTTCCATCGCAGTCATAAGTAAAGCTATTGTTAATAAAATTATCATTCTGAAGTGGCGTTGGTTCGAAGCCCTTGTAAAGAATGGAGTCTTTGTCGGAAACGAGAATCGCCCAATTCTCATGGTCGTTAAAATCCTGTCCTGGGATTTGATAATTTATATACAAACTGTCGATATGCGCCAAATAGCAATTTGCTACTCCTTTTTTCCCGGTGTAGGAATGCTCCGTCATCGGCGGAGAAATAAAGATAGGAACGGGCCAGTGCGTCATTTACAAGTATTTCATTCCGGATGGTGTCGACCTGCATATCTCTGATGCTCTGATATTCTTTCGGCCCCCGGCCTTTGTTCTTGATGCGGAACAACAGGTTGCCCGTTTTGTCGAATACGAAGATCTGCTGTGCGGTATAGCAGTCCAATATATAGATTTTGTCTTTTGTAACGATCATTTTGTCTATTACGCCGATGGGTTCGGATGAATCCAGTTTTATATACTCGATCGATTTGACCCTATCGAGCATTTCATCCATGCCGATAATTCTGGCATTATCGGCCCGAATCGGGTGCGGAGTGCCGTGGGTGATTTTAATAGTTCTCGTGTCGGACAGTTCTAATGCCATGCTATTGCTCGGTGGCTGGGTGCTGCAAGCACAGAACAGGATAGAGGTTAAAACAGCTACGGTTAATTGTTTAATATTTGAATGTCAAAGTCCTCTTTAGTTATTCTGGGGTCAAAGGTAACTTCGTCGATTAGTTCTTGTGGTTTTATCTGTACTTCCAAATATGAAGGATCACCATTGGTGTATAAGAATACGAACCTAAATTTCTGCTCATGACTGAATTCTTCCCGTTTTTCAAAAAGAGTTTTATCGCAAGCATCCCAATACTCCTTCGTATTTTTTAATTGAAGACTCTGCAGATTACGATCAATAACGGTCTGATTGATATATTTTACTGGGCCGATATGGCCGCGATTGAAGCCCGTGATTATTGATGGTAATTTTTGCAGTCTTTCTGCTGTGGTTTTAATTCTTACACCAATTTCACAGCTGTCTACGGTATCATTGGCCTGTCCTCTGCTAATCTTTGAGTATATGCGCCACATAGCATCGGACTCTGGGAGCGTTGTCCAACATTGCCCGTATAGGGGAAGCACTATCTTACTTATTCGCAGTCCAAATCTATCCAACAACGGGCACTTGAGCAGGTAATTTTCATAGGGGTCTTCCCATTTACAGATATTGCTTATCCGGTACAGACCTGTTCTAACCCAATCCAAAAAATGCTGGTACTGCATGTATCTAAAAACAGGCATATTCGGTGCATATTTTCCCCATTGGTGTTAATTGGCTCATTGTTAGTCTTTATTGGATTTGTAATTGGATGCTTTCTTGAAGATTTTCCCACGTATTCTTAATAATCGTATTTGATTATCGAGTCTGCGGATAAAGAACATCATCAAGATACATCCTCCCCCGAATAGTATACTGCTAAATATAAAATATGTATCTTCGTTGAAATAATAGAGTAAAATACTGGCTGCACAAATAGCAAAAAATAATATTGCCACAATAATGCTCAACAACTTATTGAGCCATGCTTTTCGCTGCTGAATATTTCCTTTACGTAACGCAGTACTCACCACAAGCAGTACAATACCTAAAATTAACGCGACAACGAACAAGATAACCCCAGTATAATATATTGCTGCTATATGATTGATCGTAAGGCATAAAGACGAAACGCCTAATGCCACTGTAAGCCATAATTTAATATTTTCTATCCGGGTCGCTCGGGTGTATTCGGGTTCAAGATATTCTTCTACTTCCAACAGTATTTTATCAGGCATGGTAAGTTCGTCCGATATTTCGTTAAGTTGTTCAAGCAGTATCTTGTGGCTGTCGTAGGCTTTTTGCAGGGCAGACTGGCTGTAGTTTATTCTATCCAGCAGGGCTATTCGAGCTGCTTCGGGTGCTAATTTTGAACCGTTCATATTTGATATTGATGCTTATTATTTTGCATATTGATGATTTTACTTTTTTATAAATTTAGAATTAAAATATTATTGCCGATGGTGTCTGATTTTTGGATATGCTAAAATCGAAATTTTGGGTGCCGGTTTCATTCCGATGCCAGTATGAAAAAATGGCTTAAGCGATGTGGAATTAAAGTGATGTAACGACTTGATTTATAGGGTTGTTACATTTTTTTGTATAGGAGAATAGGTGACGAGATGGTAACGGTTTATTTTCAGTCTATTGCACTCAAATACCGCATTTCAAATAACCTATCTGCAAGATACGAAAAGTTTTTGGGATTGGCAAATCAAACAATGCGTCGAAAACCTTCTATGATTTACTTTTGTGTACGTTTAAGTTCAAACGCAAGTAGAAAGGGCCTTACGTCGTGTATTATCCATTCATTTTTAGATAGAGTTGTAACTTAAAAAGTTATGACTCTATTTGCATATAGCAGGTAATGGTTAGGAAACAGTCGTATGCATTTGTTCGCATCTGCGTTCCATCTTGTCAAACAACTCCTGTTATTGAATACAAATTTAATAAAATGTCCCGATTTTTCAAATTGGATAATTTATTTAGAATGACTTCACCATGATAAATAGACAGTCCTCCAATGGTTATATTCCATCAAATGATCGTGAACAACAAAACTATCTCGGAGGATATGGGTTATCGTTCCGGAATATTGAGGAACATAAACACATTGACAAACGCTTGTACACTAATATAGAGCGTATGACTTTAAATATTTGGTTCTCCCGTCTCTAAATAGATTGAACCTGATAGATAAGCCGATTATATGCGATGTTGAACCGTTCACATAAATATCGATCGCTTCTGAATCGTACGATAAGCCCCGGGGATCTTTGATTTTGAAAACTAGCAAATCTCCGGGGCGATCTATGACGAATCGGCTATCGACCGGTGTGTTTATCGGGCATTGCCCCCTCCGGAACGTCAATTACGATGTCGTTTCTGTTTGCGAAATGAAGACGATCTTTCGGAACAGGAGCGACCCAACGGCATATTCGTCCGCGCCAGGGCATACGGGAAAAATCCGAAGGCCGAAAATAAAAGGGCTGTCTGTTATTCCCTCCACCCGGACCTTTTCCCGAATCAACCCAAAGTCAGCCACGTCCGACTCCGTTTCAAGGCTGCGCACAGTCTGCCGCCCAGAAAGAAAAGGCGATAACGCACAATAGTCGATGGAACGATTAATCGAAATATTCTTTCCAGATTTCCGGCACATCGAACGGATAATAGTTGTCGATCTCCGCGGCGAGAGTAACCAATTGTTTCCGTTCAGGACTTCGAATCACTCCATCCCGACATACGGCGGCCCGGACCACCGTCGAATCGGTCACGGTAAAAGGAGCTTCGTAAAGCGAAGCGTCGGGCGTCGGCGGGGTTCCGTCTAACGTGTAGCGAATCTCTGCGGGATATTTCTCACAGTCGAGAGTCACCTCAACCGCTCTATTTCCGGAACGAATGCGAGTCGTGATCTCAACTTCGTCGCTCAGCGTAAAAGTATTTAGCCCCCGTTGCTGCAACAGTGGGATATGGGAGTTCATCCGGACTTTGAAATCGCACCATTCGCGCTTCTCCTGCGGTGTCCATGCCAATTCTGCCACAGCCAGCAGACGCGGAAAGATCATGTATTCCTGTTGCTCTTCATCTTCGATATATTCAGCCCACGTACATCCCTGCACACCGACGATGCGGTCGGCGCGATCCGCCCGGATCGGCTCCACGGCCGCAGGGTCCACGAATTCGGCCCGGATGATCGACTCGTTGCGGGCCGCCGATTCCGGATCAGCCGGCACCGGCTCGAAAGCGTACATCTTTTTAATGGGAGAATATCCGTACATGGCACGCGGCTGAGTGGAAGGATCGGCCTGATACCAGTCGAAATAGAGCACTTCACCGGGTGTCATTACGGCATAATTGCCCCGATTAGCGGCTTCGATAGCCCCTTTCTGTCCACGATACGACATAACCAAGGTTTCGGAATGCAGTTCGTTGTGCAGTATTTCATCCCAGCCGACCATAACCCGCCCTTTCGAAGCGAGAAAATCCTGGATACGGGCGATCATATAGGGTTGGAGTCCCTGTATCCCGTCAAGTCTCTCCCGCTCGATCAGGGCCTGGCATTTCGGACAGGTCGCCCAGGCGACTTTCCGGGCCTCGTCGCCTCCGATATGGATGTATTTCGAAGGGAAAAGCTCCATAACTTCGGTAAGCACATCCTCCATAAAAGTATATACCTGTTCGTTGCCGACACAAAATTCTCCCGTCGTATAAGGTTTGCCCGTACAGCACAACTCCGGATAGCCGATGAACACGGCGTCGGAATGCGCCGGGAATTCGATCTCGGGAATGACCGTAATGTGCCGCTCGGCGGCGTAGGTCACGATCTCACGGATGTCCTCTTTGGTGAAATATCCGCCGTAAGCGCCCGGAGTTCCCTCGGGAAGATAGCGACGGTCGTTCCGGTCCCACCATGCATACCAATCCCGCTGCGTGCGGAATGCCCCTTCGGCGGTGAGCCGCGGATATTTGTCGATCCGGATGCGCCAACCACCGTTATCGGTCAGATGGAAATGGAATACGTTGAGTTTGTAGCGGGCCATTTCGTCCAGCATCTTCAGCACCTGACTTTTCGGAAAGAAATGCCGCGATACATCCATGTGCATGCCCCGGTAGGCAAACCGGGGCCGGTCGCTGACCCTTACGCAAGGAATACCCTTGTCGGTCATCAACTGTTCCAGCGTCCGTTTCCCATAGAAAATGCCGGTCTGGGTGGCGGCCGTGAGTCTCACCGACGAGCGATCGACCGTAAGTTCGTATCCCTCCCGTCCCAGCGCATCCATCCGGGAATTGTCCACAACTACGGTCGTGAAGTCGTCCACCGTCGTGTTTCCCGGCTGAAAATACCCGGACAGCACCTCCATTTCCGCCGGGCGCGGAATGAGATTCACCCGAATCGCTTCGTGTGAACAGCACCCGGAAAGGGCCATTAAACAAAGAAAAAGAATAGAGACTCCCCAGCCCGAACGGATACGTCCCGGCAACAATCGTTCATTCATGTCCAATTGATTTTTACATAAAATACGGCCCGGCCGTCAAGCCGGGCCGAAACATTCCTATTTACAGGACCACACGGTTATCTGCACTTCGGCAACATTCACATCGGAATCCTCGACCACATTGCCGTCGGCGTTCACCCGGGAGGTGATCTCGCATTTCACATACCGGTAGGTCGCATTTCCCTTGTCGAATTCGATCCGCCCGGTCGTGACCTCGGCTCCGGCGTCTTCCGTAGGTTTCGTCCGGTCGGAAGTGAAAGTCGTGATCAGCGTCCAACTTTCGTTGCCGCCCCGATAGTCCTCCGGAGCATTGCTTCCATAGATATTCATCGTGCGGAGCTTCTGGCCGCCTTTGCCTCCGAATTTGTTCCAGTAGGTGAGCGTAATGCCCTGACATCCGGTTCCCAAATCCACATACCACGACGGAACGGTGCCTTTTTCTGCCTCCCCAACTGCGTCGGGGCCCCAATAGAGGTCCTTGTGCTCGTCGCTCCCGTCCATGATACCGTCATAAAGATACGAATCGTATTTTACGGAACCGTCCCAGTCGGTGAATACGGACGAAGCCCAGAAATTGTCATATCCGGGATCGGCTGCGCCGCTGATGGGAAGCGGCGCCGAGGACCAAACCTTATTCAGGTCGTCGTCGGTCTGGAAGTGATCCTCGATCGTTATGCTCGCATCCCACGGAGCATAGGTCAAACCCAACGTCAGTTCAGCATTCTTCAAGATCTCTTCCGCACGGCCTTCAAGCCGCGTGAGTTTGTCTGCCGGAATACTTCCGGAAAGACGTACGACGAAATCCTCATACGCGTCGCCCCGGAAAACCCGAAAATCCATCTTCACATTGGCCCTCGTCTCGTCCGAAGGCATCAGCACACTCCGGGCTGAAAAAACGGTTCCCTCTTTCGTCAGCTCGATCCGCTTCGAGGCAGGCTCCCCCGTCGAAAAGTCGTACTGCCCCGTAAGGTCGACCCGGTCGTAGAGATCGCCTACGGTAAGTTCCACGGCCGTGACATCATTCGGGACATCGGTCAGGCGGACATCCAAGGCCCCGACCAGCCGTTGCAGGTCGGAGACGGGAACCGTCGCGCCGACATTCCGGGAAACGGACGCCGTACCGAGCACCATATCCGGAATAGTCTCGTTCATGTCCGTTACGGTCACGGTTGTGTTCTTTTTGGCCTCGTCCGAAGCCTCATAGAAAACATGAGGAACATCACGATCCATCATCAGCGCGACAAGCGAATAAGCCGCCTTTTCCACCACGAAAGGTTCGAGATCGCCGAACGAGTCGGCATGCTGGTATTTATAGCAGTCGGATGACATGTCGTTGAAAAGGTAGAGCGACACCCCATACTCACCGAGCCCCTCGAAGCCATCGCTTTCGGATGCAAGAACGGGAACGATCTTCCAAAGCTGATCCCCCTCTTCCGGTCTTTCGGATTTCGCCTTGTCCTCGTCGCACGAGCAAAGCAGAACGAGCGTGAGCGCAGGCAGTAACAGAAGGCGTGCAAGGCGATCCGCCCATCCGCAGGCATTCCCGACATTCTGTTTTTTCATCATCATGGCTTTCATATTATATACTTGATTCTTCAGGCCCCGCAGGCCCACACGACTGCCGTTCGGGGCGATGCCGGGAACGGACCGTTAAAGTCCGCTCCCGCAAATCCCCATTCAGCGTATCGCAGGAGGAGAACTCCCCTCCGACAATTATTTGAACTCCCAGTAGGAAACCTCTACCTCGCCGACATTCACGTCGAGCACATCCGTAATGGTCGCACCGTCAGGATTGACCTTAGATGTCATCACGCATTTTACATACTGATAGGAGACGCTTCCATCCTCCGAGAATGCGATCTTGCCCGTCGTCACCTGCGCCCCGGCGTCCGTGGTCGGAGTGGTCTTGTCGGAGGTGAAAGTCATGATCTTCACCCAATCCGCATTGCCACCGCCGTAATCGGCTCGCGTATTGCTTGCGTAAATGTCCATCGTCTTGATTTTCTGACCGCCCTTACCGCCAGCCTTGTTCCAGTAGTCGATGGTCACGCCCTGCTTGGCAGCGCCGAGGTCGATATACCAGACGGGAGCCGTGCGGTCCCATTCGTCAGGACACCAATAGTTGCTTCCGTCCGTTTTGTTCCCGTCATAAAGGTTGTACTGCCAGAATGTCTCGCCCCAGCCGGAATCGCCTCCATCGGACGACGCCCAGAAATTGTCGTATCCAGGAGCGGCTGAACCGCTGATTGGAAGGGCTGTCGGACCCATCCACTGCTTGTCAGGGGTAGTCTCGTCGATGGTAAAGCTGTCGGAAAGATTCACCACCGTGCTGTCCCAGGCCGCGTAGGTAATCGCCGAGTTGAGGTTGACCTTTGAGGAGGAACTGCCGGCTTCGACCGTCGTCGCCAGTTCATACTGCCCGTTGGCCGCGATCCGGCCCGCAGGGGTGCTGGTGTAATCCGTGCCGTTGACGCTGTAAGTCAGCGAGAGGTTGGAAGCCTCCGTATCGGTAGGCATCACGATAGCGTTGCCGACGAACTTGCCTTCGGCATTCTTGGTGAGTACAAGACTTTTCGATGCGAACGCGGCTCCGCTCTTGGAAAACGCTCCGTCGAGACTCACCTGATCGTACATGTTGCCGATCGTCAGGGTGATGCTCTCGGCATCGACGTTCTCCAGTCCGCTGACCGTCACCGTGACCGATGCCACGACGCGCTTGAGCTGGAGTGCGGCCGCCGCGCCTTCGGCACCGACCGTAACGACGTCGGAATTACCGACCAACAGTTCGGGAATCTGAGCCGAAATGTCGGTTATTTTGACACGTGCATCGGCAACGGCATTCGAAGCGGCGACACCCGTAAAAGTGAGATTCGTCTCGTCGCTGGAAGCGACGGCGTAAACGGTGTAGCTGCCCGGCTCGACCGAGAAAGAACCTAAAGCCGCAGCATCGGCGGCGCTCTTTGCATCCGCAATGTTACCCTCCGACACCAGAATCGCCCGGTGTGCATAAGCAGCCTCGGCGGCATCCGCCGAGCGGGTCTCGATCTTCAGTTTCGGTCCGTTGTCGGGAGTACCTCCCGGAATCTCCTCCGAAGAGGAGCAGCCCGTCAGAATCATACCGGCCAGCATGGCGACGGCAAATGTGTACATGGAATACTTTTTCATAATTATGCGTTTAAGGTGGTTAATAAAATTTTTTTATTGATTTCAGGCGGTTATTCGAACGTCACGTTCCGGACGTATCCGTTTATCTCCAGATGAGGCCCCGATCCGTCGGTTACCGGCGCGCCGTTGACCGTGAAGTTCCCGATCGTCACTCCGTCGATCGACTGCGCGTCGCTGCGTCCTCTGATCCAGCTCGGAGTCGCCCGCGTACCGGTATAGGCGATGTTGCG
>OGTL01000682.1_pt1 | contig 34703 bp, 35 predicted proteins | sample 1553601 | NCBI WGS metagenome assembly OGTL01 (sample SAMEA2580112, study PRJEB22360) | human gut metagenome | biome: human gut; feature: human-associated habitat; material: faeces | place: Denmark | collected 2008/2010 | reverse complement strand
CATGAGAGCCACGGATATTTCACGGGAGCCGGTTTGTATGACCAGAGGGGCGCGGCGGCCGCCAGGGAATGCAAGCCAATCAATTTTTATCCCCCGCCCAATTCGATTTAAAGAACCGGCGCCGGCTGCTTTTAATATTGACTCGATTAAATTCAGGTATTGGGGTGCATAGAATCCGAATTCCTGATCTTTTTCACTCGGAGTAAGAAACTTTTCAAAAGATGTAAAAAACGATTCTGGAAGCTCAGGATCAGGATCAAACATATTGAACCGAGAGGCGCCCGCGATAATCTGATTATTTTTTACATCAAACTCGATAACGGTGCCTTGTTTTTCCCTCCTAACAATCTCTTTCAGATATTCAAGCGGAATGAACCTAAAGGCCTTTTTAGACGCACTGCATTTTCCATTTATGGCAACTCTGACTAGTAGGACGCGATTAGTGACATAGCAAAAGCCCCGGCTAATGTCGATATACATTCCCTCAAAGCGATGATCACCGGAGCCTGCGGCCCTATTAACGACTGCGAGTAATTTAACGGTTAACATGCTTCGGCCTCCTCTTTTAGTTCGGCTTCCCATTCGTTTAAAGCGACTTCAACTAAAGAAGTAAGTTCTTTGTTCTTACACAAGGCACACTCAACTGATCTGACGAGATGCGCTAATGCTGCCCCACTGCCTGCGAGGGTTTTAAGAAGTTCTAAGTCCTTCTGTTCGATCGGATTTCCTTCCAGGTCAGTAAGCTCGGCGGCGTCGCTATCGTCCATATCGATCAGCAGATCGCCGGATATCGGATCGTGCCAAAACAAAATAAGGCCCGCGTCTCGGCATTCTGCAATAGCATTGCCGTTCTGATCCTGATACTCAAGAGAGTAAGAAACAATGGCGCCCGGATCTTCACCGTCTACCTCGGCATCGCGTTCGATTTCATTGAAAGCTTCGGCGATAACCGTGAGGCCCTTGAATGTGCGTTTTACAGAGGTCTGAGCATAGTATCTTGTTATCATGATCCGGCCTCCTTAGATATTGAGTTCACCAGCGAAATAGAGCTCGTTGATGATTTCAAGGTCCTTAGTGTCAAGGCGGCGGGTTACGAGGCCGCCTCTAGTTCTGCCACTGGCAGTTACATAGGCGCCGGTCTCATCTAACCAGTGAACGTAAAGAGTAGGGCCGCCGGCCTCAACTAATAAGAAGGCGCCGGAATTATTACGCTCATCATCAAAATATTTTTTGATATCGAGCGGCTCAATGAAGGGGTTCACTAAATCAGAAATGAGTGCAGTAGTTTCGTCGAAAGTGAAAAGGTCTAAAGTGTCGCCCGCCTCTGCATGATCGATATCGCCAAGTGCGTAATCAATGAGCTTCTCAATTTCAGATTTAGACAAGAATCTGTACAGGTCTCTAATGAGATCAAGACGTTCGATATTCAGAAGAGCCGGTGCAAACTGATAAACAGTAAAACAGCGGGCGGTTTCCTCAAGGTCATCTAAAACATTGTAGGCAGCGCGGATATCAGACAAGAAAGAGTTGATTTCGTCGTCCGGCGTTTCACGCTTTTCGATAATGACCGCGACGGGAGCTGTCGGAAGGGTCAATCCGTCGATAATGCTCTTAAGTTCTGCAATTGCGAGGGGAGCCGGAAAATTGTTTGGTGTGAAGTTTGTTGTCATAGCGATTTAATTCCTCTTAATGGTTGCGAAAAATCTATAACGAAACTATATATAAAGGTTGCATAACTTGTCAATATGCAACCTTTAAGTATGTAATAAATTGTAAATAAAAGGTTACAAAGCAACCTTAAACCGTTGTATTTATCAGAGGAAAGAGCGAAATGGAAATAAATTCCTTTTGGCTAGAAGGAGGGAAACGGGAAAATTATTCCCGTTTAGAGGGGTTAGGGCGTCGAACGGGGAAATTTTTCCAAGTTGGAATATTTTTCCCTTGCAGTTTTGCTGTTTTTTTCTTTATTTTTAGAACATTTTCTTATTAGAGAAAAATAGTAAATATACATATATAGAAGTTTTATAAAAAAACTGTCAAATCCTGTAGAACTGCAAAAGGGAATATTTTTACCGTTTGGATAAAAACTTTAATCGGTATTTAGAAGGTTTTCGGCGCTTGTTTTCAAAAGTGGTAGAAAAAAGTGATTTCAAGTGGAAGGCGAGAACGCGCGCGGGGCTGCTTTCACCGTCGGAAAAGCACTCAACATAATATCCGTTATGTTGAATAACTCACTGAATCTACAGGAAAAATAAGTCTAAAAAACACGTCCCCCACCGGGTGGCACCCCCGGATTTTTCGCCCGATTCCGGCCTCTATCTTGACTGATTGGTGGGGGTATTTTTGAACCATTTTGACTCGAACGGGAAAAATTTTGCCGTTCACCAAAAACACGGAGCTAGATTTAGAATCGGTTAAAATTTTCTTGACAAAGAAAAAATTAAGTAGGAAACTACCTGAAACAAACCCCGATTTCGGAGAAAAGATATCGAATGAAAAACCTTGTTCCCTACAGCGAATCCCACAGGCGAATCGGGACTGATCACCCACGAGCCGTCTACACGGAATCCGATGTGGAACATGTCCTCTACCTCCGAAGCCTCGGTTGGTCCTACAGCAAGATAGCGGCCAAGATGGAAATGCCCAGGGCAACCGTTTGGTCGATAGCCTGCGGAAGGACAAGGGCTTTTAACGTACGCTATTGGAGGCCTTGTGGTGCATGATCGGACGCCGAAGCTCCGTATCCGACGAGTCATCACCGGCGCCAAGGACGCGGAAGAAGCCCAGAAAGCTTTGAACCGGATTGTGGCTGAGCGCCGCAGGAAACCGGCAAAAGAGCAGCGGGAGTGGGGAGGCCGGCTCGAAATGAAAGAGCAGGTTATGCCGCTTCACACAAGGCCTACCGGACCGATACCGGTTTCGCCCGACGGCGAATGGACGCTGTCCCGCAAGGCCTGTTTGCTCGAATTTATCGCCAATGGAGGTCTGATCTCCGACTGGTGCAAGAAGGCCAAAGTGGGTCCCGGTTCGGTAGCGAGACTCGCGAGAAAGGATCCGGACTTTGCTAAGGCGCTGGACGAGGCTAAGTCCTTACGCAACGACGTTTTGGCGGAAGAAGCGCTCGAGATTGCCACAACGCCGAAGGTGGTTGAGGAAGTCATTGAGACCACTGCAGCAGACGGCTCAGTGGTGCGCGCTGTCAAGCGTTACGACAATGTGTACGCCAGAAAGCTTGCCTTTAACGCTAGGCTAGAGCTGCTCAAGAAGTGGGCGCCGGAGAAGTACGGCGATACGCTCAAGGTCGCGATGAACGACAACCGAGCTCAGGCGATTCTGTCTGCTCGAAAGAGATTGCAAGGCGCAATGAATGATAAGGATTGAGCGTGTCAGTTTTTTCCAAAATGGCAAGGAATTAACCCTTTTTAAAGAACCAAATACGGAGCCTTTCTTCAATGGGAAACTTCTTACTATCATTGGTTATTGTTATCGCAGTAATACAAGTGTTCACGCTTTTTATTGTGATAATCGCCTTTAGGTTTCTGGCCCCGTCTCTGAGCAGTATAGAAAGAGACATCTCTCGATCTAAGGTTGCCTTTACGTCCCTAATGGTAAAAATTGAAGAAAACACGAGATCCTCGGGATCATCCTCTTTTCTAAAGGGCAACAGCCAAGAACCTTCTAGCACCCTAGAGGTGGGACATTCTTCCAATAGTGAAGGTACCATATCCGGCCGATCGTCCCATACTACGGATTGGAGAAGTTTTGTGGAGTAATGAGTTGTTAGAAACTTTGCTCCATGTATTTCAATTTGTTCAAAATAAAACGCCTCCCTCGCGGGCTCGAATTTAAGTTCAAGAGTCATATCCCCATGGTGAAATGGGGGTGTCTTGTCGTAACGCACGTCTTGGAGTGTTGCTCCTAAAGAGGGCCGTTTTCTCTTTAACTTTTTCTTTCTTTTTCGCTCATGCTTAGATTGAAAAAGGCGAAGACTGATGAATAGGCTAAACAAAGCGCATACACCAACGGCTATTTGCGCAATATCTACAAGGGACTTCATACATTCGTTATCGAAAGGCAGATGTCAACAGCCAGTTTCCACCATGTCATTCCGGCTCCTACGATCTGAGTAAATTGTTGACTAAAGTCTCCCGCTCCTGCCGATAACTACTCCCAACACGTATTCGCACTGAAGGTTCTCCTTGGGCCATTCGGGATTGGTGGAGGTGAGGAAGGAAGAGTTAAAGTCTTGCAGAAAATCCTACAGCGACCCCAGAAACGAAAGAGCACCGAACGGCGTGTTCTCCAGGCCAAGAGGGATTGGTAGCCACAAGCCATCTTTCTCCGAGATCGTCTTCGTAGTATTCGCGAATGATGACTTTCGCAGGCTCATCTTTAACTACTGCCAAGACGACGTCTCCATTCTTAGCTTCGTAGTCATCATTTTTAGTTTGCATTAGGGTGTTGAAATAAACGATATCTCCTTTTCTTATTCTTGGTGCTAAAGCGTCTGAGTCAATTACGACGGCAATAAGTTCCTTCGACCTGTTTTGCTCGAAAGGGAAAGGGGGTAAAAAATCGGTATTTATAGGAACATCGTTTTCGAACGTTGCATAGTAAGAGGCATCGGAAGGAGAGGTTAGAAGTGGGACTCGGAGACCCCGAGAGATTTTCCCTACTTTTTTGTCATAACTATTCTCTAACTCTGTTCCGCTAATTAACTCCGTAGGGGTTATGCCAAGGAATGAGGCTATTTCTGCCAAGGTTGTGCTTCTGGGGGTTGCAGCCTCGCCGCTTAAAAGGCGCGAAATGGTTGACTTTGGCAGGCCAGTCCCTTTAGAGACGGCATAGCCCGTAAATCCTCTAGAGTCGAGAATCTGTTGTAGTTTTTTAGAAAACTTCATGCTTTATCCCCTAAGAGTTTGTGGTTCCATTTTTATTTTATTAATTGATTTTATATATGCAACTTCGTTACAATGGTTCCATTATACGTTAACGGAACTATATGAAACTAAAGGGAGGTATATGCAACTAAATGCAAAAAACTGCTTAACGAGGATGATTGAGCGCGGATACACCCTAAGAGAAATTTCGGTAGATAGTGGAATAACCAAGATGAGCTTGCTAAGAATAGCTAAAGGGAAGTCCTCCGGAGAGCGAGTTGTTGCCAAATTAAGAGAGAGCATGGTTCGCTTTGAAAAGAAAAGCCAAGAGATAGAAAAGCTTTTGGGGGGCCAACATGACTAAATCCTACATTCGAGAAAAAGGCCCGTTGGTTGTCGTCAACGGCTACAAGGTTGTTGCCATCCGTCCTAACTCCAAAGCCCCGATCGGTAAAGCCTGGCAGGAGCATCCGCTCACGGAAAAGGAGTGTGCTGAGTATCCTGAAAAAGCAGCAGGCGTCGGTATCCTTTGCGGAGTTGGAGAAAATCCGATTTGCTGCCTGGATATCGATTGCTCCGACGGAGGAATTGTTAAGGAAATTCTTGATATCCTTGGGTTCGAGAAAACTGCATTAGTCCGTACCGGCCGAGCTCCGAGAAAGGCTGTGATCCTGAGAGCTGCGGCCGCAGGCTGGAAGAGCAGGGCGAGTAGGTTCTTTGAAAAGGATGGAGTGGTTATTCGTCTTGAGATTTTGGGTAAAGGCAAGCAGTTTGTGGCGTATCACATCCACGAGAAAACACAGATGCCCTATGTCTGGGACAATGCGGACGAGCAATGCGAGCCAGCCTACTTTCCAGCTGAGGACTTGGTGATTATCACTCAGGAGGAGGTTGAGGCGCTTATTGCCGCCTTCGAGAGAATTGCGATAGCGCATGGCTATAAACCTGTAGGTCAAGCCTCGGGAGGGGGCCAAAATGATGACGATCCTTTCGGAACCGAGCCTTGCGGACTGACACTCTCCCAAGCCAGAGAAATCGTTAACGGCGCCGGCATCGACAAGCCCGATTACAACACCTACATCCGAGTTGGCATGGCTCTGCACTTTGAATTCCAAGGTGATGAGGAGGCGATGCTGATCTGGAATGAATGGGCGTGTGATAAACCGGGTTATCGAGACTATGAGTCGCTTGCCTACAAGTGGAGTACCTTTAATCGCGGTGCGCACGATGATCCTGTCACCATGCGCTGGCTAATTAAGGAGTTCAATAAATATCATGACAGCTTTGAGAACGGAACGACGGAGTTCGATCTTTCAAAGCGCATGTACAAGCTTTTTGACGGCAAGCTAAAGAGGATTGAGAACTACGACGAGTGGTACCTCTTCAACGGCAAGCACTGGGACAGGATCGGGAACGATTATCTGACAGCGTTGGTTGCTCAGTCCATAGAACACATCATGTTTCGGGCGGCTAAGGACGCGCCGGAAGAATTGCAAAAAGCGGCTTGGTCGGAATATGGGAAGTTCAAAGCGAAGGCTTCCTCCCTGGTCTCTCGTGTTGTTACGAACATGAAGCGGGAATTTGCCCACTTGGTCAAGGCCAATGACTTTGATAAGGGAACTCAATACTTCGGGGTAGATAACGGGGACATAGACTTGATAACGGGAGAGTTTCTTCCGCCCGATAAACGCAGGAAGATTTCTCTAAGCTCGTCTGTAGCCTACGACCCGGAAGCGAAATGCCCGAGGTGGCGAAGGACCGTTGAGGAATGCTTAGGAAACGCCGAGCTTGCTTTCTTCTTCCAAACCTTGATGGGCTACGCTTTGTCGGGAACGACAAAAGAAGAGCTCTTTATCATCCTTCACGGCGCCGGCTGCAATGGTAAGTCCACGCTAATGCGAATCTTGGCCGGGGTATTCGGGGAATACTATCGGGCGATCAGCTCGGAAACCTTTGCTTCGATTGTCAAAGGAGCCTCTACGGTAGGCGGGGCAAGAGCAGACCTGATCGCGCTTAAAGGCGCAAGACTTGTAGTTGGGCAGGAAACCGACGAAGGGGCCCGACTGAATGAGGCCGGTATTAAGAGCATGACAGGCGGTGATCCTGTAGTGGCTCGTCAGATGTATTCATCGACTGTTGAGACTATCGATCCGACATGGACGATGATTCTCTCAACGAACCATCTTCCGGTTATCAAGGCAACTGATGACGGTATTTGGCGGCGTCTTGTTTTCCTTGAGTTCCCAAGGAACTTCGATAAAGACCCTCAAATCAAAAAAGATTTGAACCTTACGGAAGAGCTCAGGAAGGAGCTTCCCGGAATAATGAACTGGGTCTTGGAAGGCTTGGCCCGTTATCGAAAAGAAGGTCTGAATGTCCCAGATGAAGTTCGTTTCCTAAAAGAAAAACTGAGAGAAGGTTCAGATGTATTGGAGCGCTGGAGAACCGAGCGGCTGGAGCCTTGCAAGATAGAACCCGGTCAAGGTTTAAAGAGTAAGGATGCATGGAACGATTTTTTGCGCTGGGCTCGGGACAGCGAAGAGGAGGTCGGGCAGTTTACGAAAGCAACTTTCACTCGTGCCTTGAAAGAAAAAATCAAAGATGGTCGTATGTCTGGAACCCGGTGGGTGTTCCAAGGCGTCAAACTTAGAGAAGAGGAGCAGGAAGAATGGTAGAAGTTAAAGGTGTTACATCTGAAGAGGTTATTGAGTTGATGACTCAGCAGCCGTTGGCACTTAGAAAAAAGGTTACGGAAACTTTGTGGCACGGAGTTGCCGGAGACAGAGGCGCTGTTGACTGGGTAGACGGAACACCCGAGTCACGGAAGGACGCGGTAAGAAAGCTTATTAAGGAGGCTCTCGATGACGGCACCTCTCTAGAAAACGTCAAGCTCCGATGTCAAGGTATGAACTACCTGCTTCTTTGTTTGGGTGAGCTTATCAAGGACTCCAAAGAGGTGATTGAAGAGTTCGAGCAGACGAGGCAATAAGAACAAGGCATAAGCCTGTCTACATAACGAAGGAAATATCCAGCAAGATTAGGCCCATCTACACGGTGGGCTTTTTCTATGTCTGGGAATCAAGACGATATTTATCTCGAACTAGCGAAGTGCTATGACGATCCTTTGCGTTTTGTGATGTGGGCGTTTCCATGGGGAGAACTGCCTGAAACATCTGTCGTGAGGCTCAAAGAGCCGTGGGCTTCCCGCTACCCAAACTGTCAATTCGGGCCTGATGAGTGGGCTTGTCAAATGCTTGATGACATTGGCGCGTCCGTCAAGGAGAGAGGTTTCGACGGTTCGCGGGCCGTTGATCCGATCCGAATGGCTGTCTCCTCCGGCCACGGTATTGGAAAGTCAGCCTTTACGGCGTGGCTTGTGTGTTGGATCATGGCTACGCGCCCAAACTGCAAAGGCGTGGTGACAGCGAATACGGCCAATCAGCTCGAAACGAAGACATGGGCTGAGATTACGAAGTGGATGCGCCGCTCACTCGTTGCGGACATGTTCGATATGAAAGCCACTTCCATCGTTTCCAAAGAGTCTCCCGAATCTTGGCGAGTGGATGCGCTGACTTGCCGAGAAGAAAACGCAGAATCCTTTGCCGGTCTGCATGCCGCTTCTTCGACTCCGTTCTACATTTTCGACGAGGCTTCTGCTATTCCTGCCGCCATCTATGAAGTTGCCGAAGGCGGTTTAACGGACGGTGAGCCGATGATGTTTCTCTTTGGAAACCCAACGCGATCTTCCGGCCGTTTCTATGACTGTTTCCACTCTAAGGCTAAGTTTTGGGATATTCGTAAAGTTGACTCCCGCACCTGTCATATCACCAACAAAAAGCAGATTCAGCAATGGCTTGAGGAGTATGGAGAAGATTCTGACTTCTTCCGTGTTCGTGTCATGGGTGAGTTTCCTAACGCATCCAGTTCGCAGTTTATTCCGACAAAATCGGTTGAAGAAGCGATGGCTCGCCCGGGCGGAGGTCTTAAAGCAAACCTTGCCATTATCGGAGTAGACGTGGCTCGCTACGGCAACGACGAGACAGTGATCTACTACAGAATCGGACGTGACGGACGACTTCCTTTCGAGCGTTACAGAGGCTTGTCTACGGTTGAGGTCGTCTCTAAGGTCAAGGCGGCAATAGCTCGAATCCGGCGTCTTGGATTTGAGGAAGTACGTGTGCATGTGGACGAAGGCGGCGTGGGAGGAGGCCCCGTCGATGTCCTGCAAGACGACGGGTATTTTGAGGTCCATGGCGTCAACTTCGGATGGAGTGCTGATGACCCGACGGCCTATCGTTTTAAGCGCGACGAGATGTGGGGGCGCATGAAGGAGTGGATTAAAAACAAAGGTCTATTGCCCCAAGACGAGGGACTTTTGGCCGACTTGATTTCTCCTGAATACGAGATTTTGCCAAACGGCGCAATCAAGCTTGAGAGCAAGGATTCAATGAAAAAGCGCGGGCTTCACTCTCCCGATATCGCTGACGCACTGGCTTTGACCTTTGCTTATGAGCTTCCGGAGTATGGAATTGCTCCTAGAACTGAAAATGTCCAAGGCTTAGACAGGAATGCCTACGACCCCTTCGCTTAGGGTGTCTACATAATGAAAAAAATCTGCCCGACAATTGCTCTGTAAAGTTCGATGGAGATAAGCCGGTGAATGTAAGTGTTTGGGTAAACATTCTTATCTGGGAGGTAGATGTTTATCTCGGATTATTGATCGTTAAAGAAGTAATAGCGCTGTTTAAGAGATATGCCAGAGATTGAAATCCGTCCCGTAAGTGCCAAGGACTTTTTCTCGTATCCAGAGGCACGACGTTTGATAAAGGAGTATTCAAAGGAGTGCGCAAACAGAACTTTGGCTTCTTCACCTCCCAATGAGGATCAGTATCTCAAGCTTGAAGAGCTGGGACTTTTGAAAGCTGCGGGCGCATTCAACGGGGATACGATGGTTGGCTTTGTAGTTGTGGTCTTTTCTTTTGTACCGCACTTCAAAGAAGAAACGCTTGCTTCTACAGAGAGTTTGTTCCTGAGCAAATCCTTCAGAACCGGAAATAATGGCCTCAAGCTCTTGCAGTGGGCGAGAAACACCGCGGTTCTTTTTGGCTCAGCAGGTCTTTTCGTCTCGGCGCCGGCCGGATCAAGACTCGAAAAATTGCTCAGTCACAAAGCAGAGAAAACCAATTCCGTTTTCTTTTTGGAGGGCTTATGCAGCTAATGGCCTGCTCTCCTCAAGAGCTATTGTCGATTCGTGGGATCGAAGAGAGTGTCAAAGAGGCTCCTCAGCTAAAAATTGAAATCAAAGAGGTACTTCACGCAGGTGTCTATACGCGTATAGCGATCGTTCCCGAAAACGTCTTACTTGTCGGTGCACTTATGAAAGTCCCTACGATCTTAGTTGTTGTAGGGCGGTGTGCAATGACAGTAAACGGCGGGACGTCTGTGGTGGACGGGATTGCATGCTTTACGTCCCCTCCGGGAAGAAAAACTGTGTTTAGGACTTTCGTTCCCACGAAACTAATTATGTCGTTTGCTACCAAAGCGGAGACGCTTGGGCAGGCGCGTCAAGAATTTACGGATGATGTGTTACAGGGAGAAGAGTTATGTCAGGAGTAACAACCGCTACGGTTATCGGAGCTTCCATTGCATCTGCGGCTATCGGAGCCGGTGCTTCAATGTATTCAGCCCACAAATCTAGCAACGCACAGAAGTCAGCTGCCAATCAGCAGGCAGAAGCAAGCCGCAAAGCTTTGAATCAGCAGAAGTCTGAGTTTGCCAGACAAAACCAGAATCAGGCCGATGTCGGAGCTCTGCTTGAGAAAAATATGGGGAATGAGACCGGCTCTACGCTTCTTACAAGTCCTTTGGGCGTTGACCCGAATCAGCTCAAGCTTGGAAAGGGTACGAGCCTTTTAGGAGGATAACCTGATGGAAAGCCTGAAGACGCAAGTCCGGCGCCGCTGGGAAGACCTTAAGACGGAACGTTCGAGCTGGATGCCGCACTGGAGAGAGATTAGTGAGGTGCTCCTTCCTCGTTCGGGACGGTTCTTGCCCTCCGGAAACAACAAGGGCAATCGGAATGCCTACCGAGCGATACTGGACAACACCGGTACTAGAGCTTTGAGAACTCTTTCCGGCGGGATGATGAGCGGCATGACAAGTCCTGCGCGCCCATGGTTCAGGCTGACTACCTTAAACCCGGAGCTCGATGAGAGCTACGAGGTTAAAGCATGGATGAGTAAGGTCACGAGTCTCATGCAGATGGTGTTCTATAAATCGAATGTTTATAGGGCGCTTCAGATGGCCTATGAGGAGCTCGGAGCCTTTGGGACGAGTGCAACCATTATCCTTGATGATTACGAGCGTGTAATCCACTGTATGCCGCTGACAATCGGTGAATTTGCGATTGCAACCGATTCCCGAGGGCAAGTGGACACTCTTTACCGAGAATTCCGGATGACGGTCTCAATGCTGGTCGGGGAGTTCGGACTGGAAAACGTGAGTGACTCGGTACGCAAGCAGTATGAGGAAGGTAAGCGTGACGCTTGGGTTCATGTGGTTAATGCGATTGAACCTCGTCTGAATTACGATCCGAGGAAGCATGACAATAAGAACATGCCGTGGAGAAGCGTGTATTTTGAGGTCGAGTCCTCAGAAGACAAGGTCTTGAGAGAAACAGGCTTTAGAAACTTCCCCGCACTTTGCGCCCGGTGGTCAGTGACCGGCGGAGACATCTACGGAAACTCTCCCGGCATGGAAGCTTTGGGGGATTTAAAGCAGCTCCAGCAGGAGCAAAAGAGAAAGTCTCAGGCGATTGATTATCAGACCAATCCTCCGGTGATTATGCCTGCAGAATTAAAGAATGCCGGCGCCAATATCCTTCCGGGCGGCGTCACGTACTACAGTAATGCGGCTCAGGCGCAGAATATCCGATCTGCTTTTGAAGTACCTCTGCGTTTGGATTTTCTTTTGCAGGATATCCAAGATACCCGGGAACGCATCAACGAGACTTTCTATCGTGACATCTTCATGATGATGGCAAACTCGACGGATAAGACGATGACGGCTACTGAAGTTGCCGAGCGCCACGAAGAGAAGATGATCCTTATGGGACCTGTGCTTGAGCGCTTGAATTCCGAGGCACTGGATCCGCTGATCGCTCTGACTTTTGAGCGTATGGTGGAAACCAATATGCTTCCTCCGATTCCGGAAGAGCTGCAGGGAGCTCCTGTAAATGTCGAATTCATATCCATTCTCGCGCAGGCTCAGAAAGCGATTACAACGAACTCCATTGACCGCTTTACACAGAATTTAGGTGTCTTAGCCGGAATGAAGCCGGATATGCTGGATAAGTTCAATAGTGACTTTTGGGTTGACTATTATTCCGATGCTTTAGGAATTGATCCTCGGTTTATCGTTTCGGGAGATCAAGTGACATTGATCCGTCAGCAAAGAGCTCAGCAAGAGAAAGCAGCTCAGCAGATGGCGATGATGCAGCAAGGAGCCAATGTTGCGAAAAACTTAGGGATCAGTGCAGACAGTCTTCAGAGTCAGTCACCCGATCAAATAATGGGTGCTTTTACAGGTTATTAAAAAGGTCTTTCGTTCTCGCAAGCCCCGCCAGCCGGGGCTTTGTGCTGTCTACATAACGAGAAAAATCTATCTGATAATGGTCAGAAATAAAAATGCCGCTGGGGTCTAGTCAGCGGCGGTGTCGAGAAACACTTTAGGAACTTCTCAATATAAAAGTAATTGTATCAAAGCACGCGAGAAGATTGATGCTGAGTATGTGTGAAAAATTTCCTCTCTGGTTCTTTGCCGCCCGTTGGTTGATTCTGCTGGGTATTGCCTCAGTTCCGTTTGCTTTTGCTTGGAGCTTGATTAAGTGACAGAGGGGCAAGACTACGACCCGTTGCAGAACCTTTACGACGAGGAGCAGGCAAGGCTTGAAGGAGAGCGATACGCGCAGATCGAGCAAGAGACCTATGACAGAGACATTGAGAGTCTCTTGAGTACGGAGTCCGGAAGGCGTTTTGCCTGGAGGCTCTTGGAAAGATCCGGAGTTTTCCTCTCAACATTTAATCCCAAAGTGCCCGAGCCCGGCATGAGCATGGCTTTTGAGGAAGGCAAGAAGCAGACAGGCTATTGGCTCTTAGGTGAAATTCAGCGGCTTTGTCCGCAACAGTACTTTGTAATGACACAGGAACAGAAAGAATGGCAGATGAACAAAATCAGACTGGCTCGACTGGCTTAGCCACCCAAGGCGCTTCTACAGAAGGTCAGCAGACTCAAGGTGAAGGTCAGCAGCAGGATTCCACTCAGTCGAATCCTCCGAAAACCGACGGGATGCCGAATGCTTTGGGCGAAGTGAATACTGAAAATCCGCAAACTACGGAGGAACCCAAGCAGCAGAGTACCGCTCCTGAAAAGTACGAACCTTTCAACTTTGGTGAGAATCCGGCTATCGATCCGACGCACATAGAGCAGTTCTCAAATGCTGCTCGTGAGGCCGGTCTCTCCCAAGAACAGGCTCAGAAAGTTTTGGATTCCTTGGCCCCGTCGGTGGCAAACAAGCTCAGAGCTGACTTGGTTCGTCAAGCCGGAGATTGGCTCAAGGCCTCGCAAGCCGATCCTGAATATGGCGGTGCTTCTTTTGAAGCGAACAAAGGTATTGCGGTCAGTGCATATCAAAAACTCGCAACTCCTGAGCTCAGAGAGATTCTGAACAATTCAGGACTTTGCAATCACCCTGAAGTCATTCGTCTGTTCTACCGCATCGGCAAGATGACTTCACAGGACTCCGGTGTCAAAGGTGCTCCAACTCCCCGAGACAACGGATTTGCGGACATGTATCCGAATTCTCCGATGCGTTGGTAATTAACTTAAACAGGAGTGATAAATGGGCGTATTAAATACCTCTAATCCGACACTGGCAGATGTCGTTTCCCGTTTGGACGGGAACAAGAAGATTGATGCGGAAATCATTGAAATGATGACCGAGACCAACGAGATGCTACCTGATATGACTTCGATTGAAGCCAACGGTGTGACCGAGCATCTCACGACAGTTAGAACGGGTTTGCCTGAAGTGACGTGGCGCTTACTGAACTACGGTGTTCAGCCTTCCAAGTCCACAACGGCGCAGATCAAAGACTCGATCGGCATGCTTTCTGCCTTGTCCGAAATTGACAAGAAGCTTGCCCAGATCAACGGATGGTCCGGCCTGTGGCGTCTGACAGAAGACTCCGCCTTCATTGAAGCAATGTCTCAAAAAGTTCAAAGAGCCGTTCTCTACGGTAACGACAAGACGGGTGTCGAACAGATTCTTGGTTTGAGTCCCCGCTACTGCACAGGTGACCCGAAGAAGGCTGAAAACGCCAAGAACGTCATTGACGCAGGCGGCACAGGCAACAAATTAACATCCATTTGGCTGCTTTGTTGGTCTCCGCGTACCTTGTTTACAACTTACCCGAAGGGATCCCGAGCCGGTCTTTCTCATCAGGACCTGGGAGAGTATCTGACAACGGACGCAGACGGCGGAAAGTATCTCTGCTTGGGTACTAAGTACGACTGGGATATCGGCCTTGTTCTTCGAGATTGGCGCTTCGTTGTTCGTATCGCCAACATCGATCAGGAAAAACTTACGGACGATCCGCAAAACGACGGCGGTACAGATCTGATTCGCTTGTTGATGACCGCAAAGAACAAGCTTCCGAATCAGAATACCGGACGTATTGCCTTCTACTGTAACAGAGAAGTTCGAAACGCTCTGGAAGCCCAGTGCATGAACCGTAGAAACGTTCAGCTTTCTTTGGATCAGGTATCTCAGGCTCATCCGGTTTTGAAGTACGCAGGTATTCCCATCCGCATTGTGGATGCGTTAGCGCCGATAGAAAAACGGGTTCCGTTCCCTGCTAAGACAACCGGAACCGGCGGTGGCCAAGGCGATCAAGAGGGTCAAGGCGGCGGAGACTAAGTGAAAGAACAGGAGATTTGAAATGATTAAAGACGCATTGTTAATGCTCACACCGGATGCAGGGCAGGACCTTACAGCGGCCGCTGCTTCCGCAAACACCATCGATCTTTGTCAAGTCGATCCGACCCCGGGCATGAATCGAATTCTTTCAGTAGTGTTCCAGGTTATGGAAGATGTGACCGGCACAATTTCTTTCGGAATTGCTCACTGCGATACTGCCGCCGGAACATTCAAAGAAGCCGTGACATCCGAGACGCTGACTGCGCCCGAGGCCGGTACGCAAATTGCTCTGCCTATTCCTGAGAAAACACTTCAGTTTATTCAGGCAAAGTTCGGCGGCAGCCCAACAAAAGGCAAAGTCAGAGCCTTCGTCTCCATGAGTCACGATAATTGGTACGCGGCTAAAGAGGCGCCGTCTAAACAAATCGAGTAAGTAACTTTTGAGTCATTCTCCTTGAGGTTGAAGTTTTGGGCGCTCCTAGCAAGCGCCCTTTTTTAAAGGTACGGCTATGGCAAGTAAAGTCAGTATTTGTAATCTTGCACTTACTCGAGTGGGAGAAGCGGGATCGATCACGAATATCGATCCGCCTGAGGGCAGTGTGCACGCGAAGGTTTGCGCGACACTTTATCCGGTCTCCGTTGGAATTCTCCTGGAGGCACACGACTGGAGATTTGCCACCAGGAGAGCCGCGCTGGCGGAAATCCAAACAAAAGAGCTGCACGGCTGGAGAGGCCTTTTTGCTTTACCTAGCGATTGCCAAAGGGTCATTTCAGTGCGCCCAAGCACGGTTCAAAGGGCGCCGTGGCCTCAGAATCCACCCTTTGCCGTGGAGCGCTTTGACGGCTCCCCAGCCCTGTTTACGGACTGTCCGACCCCGGTGATTCAGTACATTATGGCTGAGCCCGGAGTCGGTTCTTTCCCGCCGCTGTTTGTTGACGCTTTAGCGTGGCACCTTGCTCAGGCTCTGGCTGGTTCTCTGATCAAAGGAAAAGAGGGACTGCAAATCACCGCCGCCCTTACAGCGAAATATAGAGAAGCCTTGGGGGAAGCGATGAAAAAGGACGCGGGTCAGCACTTTGAGCCTATCTGTCATGTCGCTCCGTGGATTGTCGTGAGGTAGGTATGACGATAAGAACACTTCAGTCGTCCTTTACGGGCGAAGTCTCTCCTTCCATGTACGGCCGCATTGACAACGATAAGTACAGATCGGGTCTAGCCGTTTGTAGGAACTTTATCTGTTTACCTCAGGGACCGGTACAAAATCGCAGTGGGTTTGCGTTTGTGAGACAAGCCAAACACGCAGACAGACCTTCACGCCTAATAGCCTTTGAGTTTTCTTCGACGGACACGATGATTCTTGAATTCGGTCATCAGTACATTCGTTTTCATTCTCGAGGCGGAACCCTTTTGAATGCCAACGGGACACCTTACGAGATTGCCACACCTTACAGCTCAGACGATATTTTCGTGATTCACTATGCGCAGTCGGCTGACGTGATGACGCTTGTGCATCCGCACTATCCGGTAAAAGAATTGCGCCGATACGGAGCTTACGACTGGCGGTTAATAGACGTGACGTTTAACTCTCCTTTGAGCCCTCCGGGGAATGTCTCTGTTGAATACGTTCCCAACGGAAACGAATCCGACAGCCGCTTTACTTATAAGTACAAGGTGACAGCCGTCCAAGATTCAGACGAAGGGCAGAGAGAAAGCGCTCCTAGTGCGGCCGCCTCTGTTAGCTGCAACCTTTGGTGGGATAACGCACTAAATCGGATTACATGGTCTCCGGTCTCGGGAGCCGCCCGCTACAGGGTCTACAAATCCACGGCCGGGGTTTTTGGTTATATCGGAGAAACGGAAGGAACGAGTTTTGAAGATAACCGAGTAGATGCTGACGACGGCATCACTCCGCCTCGGTACGACGCTATGTTCACGCCGGGCGACTATCCAAGCGCAGTGGCTTACTTCGAGCAGAGGCGGTGCTTCGCCGGGACGGTCAAGCGCCCTCAGTTTGTATGGATGACGCGCTCCGGTACGGAAACCGATATGGCCTACCACATCCCCGTAGTAGATGACGACCGCATCAAGTTCAAGATTGCGGCTCAGAAGGTTTCAAGGCTGAAGCATCTAGCTCCCTTATCTCAGCTTTTAGCATTGTCCGAAAGCGCAATTTTCAGACTGTCTCCAGCCAACTCGGATGTAATAACACCTGAGTCCGTCTCTGCGAAGCCTCAGGTTTACCAAGGCGCCTCCGAGGTTCAGCCGCTTTTAATCAGATCAAATCTTATCTACGCCTCCGAACGAGGCGGTCATGTCATTGAAATGGGCTACAACTGGCAGCAGGGAGGCTTTGCTGTCAACGATCTCTGCGTTTTTGCCCCGCATCTTTTTGAGCGTGCGAGGGTAAAAGACATGGCGCTTGCGCTGAGTCCCCATCCGATCATTTGGTGCGCGATGACGGACGGCTCTCTGCTCGGGCTTACATATATGCCTGAGCAAGCTGTGAGCGCCTGGCACCGGCACGACACTATAAACGGGGCCTTTGAGTCTGTGGCGGTTGTTCCTGAAGGGGATGAGGATATTTTGTACGCGGTCGTGCGCAGAACGATTAACGGGGCAACCGTGCGTTTTATCGAACGCATGCACGAGCGTCTTTACAACGGTCTTGAAAACTGTTTCCACGTGGATGCGGGGGCGACTTATGAAGGACAGGAAACTCAAACAATTTCAGGCCTTGGTTATCTCGAGGGCTGTGAAGTAGCGATCCTTGCAGATGGTGCAGTACTGCCGCGGGAAGTGGTTAGGAACGGGAAGATTACGCTTGAAGTTCCTGCGAAAAAAGTTCAAGTCGGCCTTCCTATTACCTCCGAAATTCAGACGCTTCCGCTTATCGTCAATCTCCAAGACGGCTCATTTGGACGAGGGCATCAGAAGAACATCAATCGAGTGTGGATGCAGGTGTATCAGTCCAGCGGGGTTTTCGTAGGACCGAATTTTGAAGACCTTACAGAGGCTAAGCAGAGGCTGGACGAGCTTTACGGAGAGCCGCCCGAGCCACTGAGTACCGAGATTGATGTGCCGCTGCCGGGTTCCTGGAACGCCTCAGGACAACTCGTTCTACGGCAAAAAGACCCTCTGCCTCTCACGCTTGTTGGCATTACCTGCGATCTAGCACAGTAAAGGAATAAACATGGCTTCTTTAACGAATATGACACCGGCGCTACGAGAGCACATGGCTTCCGTAGGATGCGCTCCCGTTGGTCCGGACGGGCTCGGAGTTCTTAACCCGATTCCTGAAAGCACATCCGCGGTGGGGAGTGGACTGAACGGAATCATGCTCGGAGCATCCATAGGTCAGGCGATTGGAGGAATTTACTCTGCGTTTGTTGGCGCTAAGACCACCGCTTATGTACAGAAAAAGCAGGCTCAGATCGCACGGGACAATGCCGAGATTATGCGCATGGGCGCTGAGACAGCTTATCGACAAGGTGAGCAGAAGGTCGCTCAGATTACGCGCAGAGCAGGGCAACTCAAGGGAGCCCAGAGGGCGCGCTATGCCGCCAATGGGGTTGCTCTTGGCCTAGGCAACGTGGCTGAAGTTGCCGCCAATACAGACCTTGATAAAGAAATGGATGTCTGGACGGCCAAGTTCAATGCAATGCAGGCGGCCTGGGGCTACAACCGTAAGTCTTTGGAATACGGTGCTCAGAGCGGAGCGCTAAAGACGATGAGCAGTACCAACAGTTCTTTGGCCCCGGTTGCGGCCATAGGAGCGGGTCTTAGCGGAGCAACTCAAGTCGCGAGCAACTGGTACATGTTTAACGGCAAATTCGGACTAGGCCTTGGGAGATAAGAATGGCAAAAGTTCCTACATACGGCGGCCCTCAGCTTTTGATGAACAATCAGCCCGTAACGATGGGCTTTACGGATTACGGCAACCAACTCATCAAGCCTAAGGTTGATCTCAATCCGGCTTTGCGTCTTGCGGCAAAGTTTAAGGCTGAGCAGGACAACGTCCGCGTGGACGACGCGCTGACTGACTTAAAGCGCTACATGATCCAAAAAGAATTTGGCGAAGATGGCAAGAACGACGGCTGGAGAAGCTTACGCGAGAGGGCCGCTTTAGAAAGGGATGAGAGCGGATTAGGCCTGGCAGATCGGGTCGATAAAGACGCTCGACGCTATGGGGGAGAGATCGCTAAGTCTTTAACCCCTGAACAACAACAGCTCTTTAACCGAAAGGCTCTTTATCTCTATAACGGAAATTATGACCAGGTGATGGGGCATGCATTTCAGCAGCAACAGGAGTATCAGAAAAGCTCTATCAACAACAGAATTGCATTGGCGCAAAGAGCTGCGGGCTTGTATGCGGATAACCCGGGAATGCTTGGGGCGCAGATTGAAGATATCTCGCTTGCGACAAAGGAGGCCGGAAGAATCGGCGGCTGGAGTGAGCAGGAGATTTTGGTAAAAACGAACGAAGAGACTTCCAAGGCCGTAGGGAACGCTTTGGATACACTTCTTTTCCAAGCTCAAAAGAATCCAGCCGTGGCTGAGCAAGCTTCAGGCCTTCTTCGTACTTATGCCCCTTACATGACCCCGGAGACGGTAAGACGGTACGGAGAGCTTATTCGCTCCGCCTCCCAGGGCTACCAAATCGACCAAGTCGTAAAGCGGGATCGAGAAAGAAATAAGAACACACCGGAGACACTTATGGCCTCTGCTTTGGCCGGTCCGCTGACGGAAGAAAGAATCCAAGGACTCGGGGTTAAATTCGGAACAGGCTTCATATCCGGGCAGGAGTCAGGAAACCGTCAGTTCAAACAGGTTCCTCGCAGAGACGAGAACGGAAAGATAGAAAAGGATGACAAAGGCAACATCATTTATGACGACGAAGTGTTGATCGGCAGATACTCGGACGGCAAGACACCCAAGAGCGCGAGAGACTTTTGCTATGGAAAGTTCCAAGTGAGCGGAGATGCGGCCTATGAAGCCTCTCAAGCTTTGGGTGACAAGCTTACGCGAGCTCAGGTTCAGGAAAAGATCAAATACGATCCGGCCTTCAATGAACGCATTGGAATCAAAATCATCACCGATCACATCAAGTTCTACGAAGGGGATCTGCTCAAAGCGGCGGGTGCTTATAACGCCGGCCGTGGGAATGTGAACTTAGCAGTGCTGATGGACAAGGAAAACGGGGGAAACGGCTCGGGCTGGCGGAAGTACTTCGGAACTGAAGAGCATCGTGCCAGAGCAAAGAAACTCGGATACAGAGCGCTAGCCGGGAAGGACGCAGTGGGCTACGTAAACAAGGCCGCCTCCTGGGTGCAAAAAGAGTTTGGCGGAGTAGCGCATGGAAGCGACGGTAAAGAAATTGCTCCGGGTGACCCGAGATACTTCCAAGCTCTACGCAAGACTCGGACTCGTAAAGAGCTGGAGGAAGCAGCCTTGGCGGACGGCTCGCCTGTCTCTGTCGAAGCGCGAGACAATCCCGAAACACGAGAGAAGATCGTAAACGCTATGGTGGTCGCCCAGCAAAGGGATAACGAAGACTATGTCCAAGAGCAAACAAATCTCCTAAACAGTGGGATAAATGTTTTGTCCGAGACACGGGGAAATCTACAAGACCCGCGCATGCTCCAGCTTCTGCCGCAGATGAACCCTCGTGCTCAAGCCGAACTACGCGGTTGGGCGCATAAGATTCAGATCGGAGACACGAGCGGAGATAAGGAACTGTTTCTCCACTACGATGTCCGCCCAACTGAACTATATAACCTCACTCGGGAACAGCTTGACGGTATGAGGATCCGGCTCTCAGCTGAGCAATGGGATGCACTGGATACAAAGTGGCTGAAAATGCATGAGAAAGAAGGAGCTTCGCGGGATAAGGCTTCGCAAGCTCGAATGGTGGCGGCAAATGGGCAGAGCCTGCCAGAATATCAAACTGCCAAGCTGGAGAACATCAAATCGTATCTGAGGACTATCAGTGGGAAGTTTAAGGATCTAGGTGAAGAGCAGGCAGGCGCATTACTGTCGGAACTTCAAAAGGCCATTAACGTCGAGCAGACCAAACGCCAACGAGAGCTTACAGAGGAAGAAAGAAACGAGTTTATTAAAAGTCTTATGGCCTGCCGCTTTGACATAAACGGCTTTATCTTTGATAGCCAGAAAGGTCTGATGGAGCTTAAAGCCAGTGACTCACCGAACCACGGAAACTTGGACGCTTTCTACCAACTCAAGCAGTATGCGAACCAGAGAATTAAGGCGGCCGGATTTAATCGGGACGCGACAGACGGAGAGGTGCAGGAAGCGCTGTACCACATCATGATTAGCCGAAACCCCGATTGGTTTACATCCATGAATGGAAAAGTTCCTGAAGTCTATGCCGAAGCAATTCGGCAAAGCAATCCCGGCAAACGCTTTTCTAACGCCCAGCTTTTTAAAGAATATCTGACGCTTCGGATGAAAGGGATATCGCTCGAAAGCACAACACCGAATTACGCAATTCAAGGAGATTACTAATGCCGTCTAACTCTTTAAAGGACTATTACGCAGAAAAGAACCGCACGGAAGCCTTGGAGGGTCTGGCCTCGGCAATGGCTTCCAAAGAGAGCCCCGAAGAGACGGCGGCACGCCTAAGGAAAGCACGTGACTTTGATGTTGAGCCGCAAGTGGCTGACGGTCTTACGCCTGCCGAGGTAGATAACTTTTACGCTCAGGACGCTTTGAAAGAGGCGACACCCGTGTATCTCAGAAAAGCCGGAGAGGTGGATTTTGCTAATTTGACGAAGGATGATCTGCCTACCACATTCTCGCTTGAGAGTTTGTGGTGGAAGATTATGGGCGCACCTGCAAAGGCTGACGGGGCCTTGTCCACAACAAGAAATTCAACCGCTCGAGGCGGATATGGGCTTGCGAATGCAATGCCGATTTTTGGCAACGCAGCTAAGGCAGAAAGAATCCGCTCCCAGCTTCTTGAGCTGGAGAATACTGAGAAGCAGTTGGCGCAAGGAGTGAGTGCGGAAGAGCTGTTCGGCTCAGAAGACGATCCGACGGGAGAGGCGCACCGAGTGGCTTTTGAGCATGGCCTTCCGGCGCTTCGCACGAAACTTCAGGAGGAACTTTCTCAAGCGCTAAAGGACACCGCTTGGAACAACTCAATGAGCGGATTGTATCCGCATAACGAGGCTTCTCAAAAACTCTCTGAAGCAAAGACAGCCGGAGAGGCCATTGAACTTATCCTTTCAAACCCATCCATCATTGCAGATATCGGCCCCGAATCTCTGGTGCAATACGCTCCAATGCTTCCAATACTCGCTGCGTCCTCTTTCGCCGGACCCGCGGCGCCGGCTCTGATGGGCGGTCTTTCCGGCGCCTACTCCTACGGTCTTGACAAGGCTTCCGGCATGATGAGCGGAATGGCTGAGAACGCTGTCAACGTACAAAACGGAGCTTCGATATTTAAGTTTATGACCGATCCTAAGCTTCGCGGAATTTATGAAAACGTAGAAGGGGAGGCCGAGCGTCATGCAGCCGGAGTCGCTCTTTTCGATGGGCTAAGCGCAGGACTGGCTGGAAAGCTCGCATTGCCGGCTTTTATCAAAAGCAGAATCTCCTCGCCTTTTGCAAAAGAGATGGCGAACATGGCGGTGCAGACTCCGATTCAAGGAGCTTTAGGGTCAGCAGGTGAGGCAAGCGGTCAGCTCCTAGCCAAGGGAGAGATTACCAATTGGGGAGACGTGGTCGCTGAATTTGCCGGAGAAGGTTTTACGGCTCCGATTGAAGTCTTGTCTGCCGGAGCTAAACGCCTTAAGGGGGCTTCTATAGAACAGGCTAGGGCCGAGGCAACGGCAGAGGCCTTTAAGAAACTTGGAGAGTACTCTCAAGCCTCTAAGCTCATCGCACGGGATCCTCAAACGGCGGCCGAATATATCGAGGCCGTGGCAGAGGATGCGGGGCCTGATAAACGAAATGTGCTGTTGGACGGGCAATCCTTGCACCAGGAAGGACTAGACACAAAGCTGATTCAGCTGCTTCCCGAACGAGCGGAAGAGATTACTAAGGCCGTTCAGGAAGGCTCGGAGATTGCGATCCCTGTAGGGGAGTTCACAACCAAAGTTGCAACCTCTGAACTGAATCAGCCCTTAGCTGAACTTGTCCGAGTGAAGGGTCAGATGTCTTTGCACCAAGCTCGAGAGGTGCAGGAAGAGATCATGGATATGGCAAGGCAAGAGGCCGAAACTGCACTGAAGAAAGATGACTCAGAATTTAGAGAATCTTCTAAACGTGTCGGCCAAGACATTGCCTCTCTTATGGAGAACTCAGGCGCCACGAAAGCAGAACAAGGAGCGATTACTACTGTGTTAAGTACGCTCGTCAACAACCTTGCTCGAGATTTAGGAGTTCTCCCGGAGGTGGTTTGGGCGGAGCACGGCTTAAAGAGAGTCCTCGATGGGAACGCTCAGGTTCAAGGTGATTCATTGCATATGCCTTCTCCGATCTACGATAAAACCTTTGGGGAGTTCTTGGAGGATTCCGTTAAGGCAAGGTTCGTCAAAAAGATCAACGTGGCTCAAGGGGTTGGAGAATTCATTGAAAAGAACTTCAAAGTTCCTGTAGCAAGCACGGAAATCCAAATGGATAAAGATAGAGGGAACCATGCTAAAAAGCACCAGCTTTCAACTCAGGAATGGGTAGAAGTAATGAATCTGCCAGCGGAGGCTAACTTTATAGGAAGTGGTAGATGGGGGGACAGAGTTTGGATGAGTAAAAAACTACCAAACGGAAAGTGGCTGTCTGCGGTTTTCCTTGTAACTTACAATGCGAATCGAAAAGGAGAAAAACTAAGATTGGGCTTGGCGACCGCCTTCACAGGAACAGAAGGTCAGTACAGAGCTTGGCTGAAGAAAAATAGATTTTTGGCCGAGAAAAATAATAAGGACGGAGAGTACGCCGCTGTGAGGAACCTCCCTCTCACTAGTTTAACGAGCTCGTCCACAGGGACGGTACACGGCTATGATAATCACCTAGAAAAGGCAATCGACTCTTCGTCCTATGCCGATATGATACCACGAAAGATAAGCACCGATCCCGCCACCCTTGTGGCCCCTGACGGGAATGACAGGACGGAGGTTCTGCCGTCCAACGGTGCTAAAGTAAGCTTATCACAGGACAATATGGGAGACTACTTCCCGGACTCTAAGACGATCGTTCGATGGTTCAGCGCAGATCAGTCCACACTCCTGCACGAAAGCGGCCACTTCTACCTCGACATGCTGATCGATATCAGTAAAAAGCTTCAGACAAAAGGTGAGCTTTCCGCCGGTGAAAAACGAGTTTTAGACCGAACTCTTGCAACACTCAAATGGCTGGGAGCGGATTCACTTTCTTCATGGGAAAAACTTTCTTTTGAAGAGCGTCGCCCGATGCATGAGAAGTTCGCTCGACACTACGAGGCTTACCTGTTTGAAGGCAACGCTCCCACCAAGGGCTTGCGTGCAGTCTTTCGTAGATTCTCCCAGTGGCTGCGTTCGATCTACACCGTGGTTTCAAATATTCCCGGCGTAGAGATGAGCGATGATGTTCGAGCACTTTTTGATCAGTTGTTTATTTCTACGGAGCAAGTGCAAGAGGCTCGCTACCGCAGAGGCATGTTCAAAATGTTTGAGAGCTTCGCTGAGTCAGGTTTCACAGAGGAAGCGTGGCTGAATTATGTGGAGCAGTATCGGGAGACAGACGCCGAGGCGATTGAATATATGCGTGCCCGCGGCATGCGTGATATGGCTTTCATTTCAAATCTCCGAGGAAAAACGCTAGACACGCTTCGCAAAAAGTCCGAAGGCGAGCGTAAACGGATCGAGTCTGAGGTTCGTTCAGATCTTTCTAAAACTCCGATTTACGAGGTATGGGACTTTTTAAAGAATGGGAAAGATAAAGACGGAGTTCATATTTCTGCCAAGCTCACGCCAAGCGAGCTAAAAGCGGTTGGGGTGGATGATGCAGGTATCAAGCGCCTTTTAGAAGAGGGTCTTGTCGGAGGAGACGGAGATCCGCAATTCGGAGAGCAGACGGCGCAGGCTTATGGCTACCAATGCTTGGCTGAGCTGGCTCAAGCTCTAGTAACCGCACCTAATCTTGAGCAGGCCGTACAAGCGGCAACACAGGAAAGAATGTATGCAGAGCATGGCGAACTCGCCACCGAAGAGGAAATCCAAAGAACTGCCGACGAAGCAATCTTCAATCCGAGCTTAAAGCGGCTTCTTGCCACGGAGATTTCCGCCATGGAAAAAGCCGCACCTGGAAGACTCGATATCGATATTTTCGAGAAGATGGCCGAGCAGGAAATTCTCAGCTTAAGGGTGAAAGACATCGACCCGAAAAAGTTCAGAACGGCGGCTGGGCTTCGGGCTAAAGAAGCCCGGCGTCTGCAAAAGCAGGGCGACATCAAAGGCGCAATTCGCGCTAAGCGTCAGGAACTATACCAAACATGCCTTGCAATAGAGGCGAAAAAAGCGGTCGAGGCGTGGAAGAAAGACGTTAAATTCTTTAACAAGCTTGTCGGTAAGAATCAGATCGAGGGGCTGTCTACAGATTACCTCGGTACGATCCAGCGCCTTTTGGAAAATATGGGAATTTCCACATCCCGTCAGCTCGGAGAAGGCCATCAGCTGAGCCTGAGAGAATTCTTGGAGTCTCTTTTTAACCAAGAAAAAACGGTTCCCCCGATTGATCCGAGCCTTGAACAGCGCTTGATCAACCATCGAATGATCTTTGCCAACAACAAGAAGCCTTTTGAGGAGATGAGCAGATCGCTTCAGAAAGAGGCGGCTCAGGCAGTCAGAGACCTTTACCGGGCAGGACGGAAAGAGCAGCAGATTTTGAATGGAGAACAGGCGCAGGAGCTCTCGAAAGTGGTTGGTGAGCTAAGCGGTGCGATTGTCCAAAACGCTCAATCCCGTGGTAGGGAAGGTGTACGGCACATGGAAGAGACTGGACCGTGGGTTCGCTTTAAAGAACAGCTTGAACGAATTGGCATGTCGCACGCAAGAATCCCTTCCCTTCTTGCCGCCATGGAAGGTACGAGGTTCGGCAAATTCTTTGACTACGTTATCTCACGAGCCGACTCTTGCGGGACTAAGGAAGTGCAGCTGAAAAACGAGTACGCAGTTAAACTCTTTGCCGCAACCAAAGTTCTCCAAACTAAGAGAAAAGATAGAGTTAAGCGGTACTTCAAATCCGTGGGTGCTTATCTTTCTCAGGAACAGGTGAGAGCGATTGCGCTGAACGCCGGCAACAAAGAAAACTTGCAGAGGCTGATCGACGGCTCAGAGAGCGCCCCTTGGTCCGCCGGAAAGAAGTGGACAAAGGAGCAGATCTTTGCCTTGATCGGGGAAGCGTTAAGCGCTGAGGAGCTTGCCGCAGTTCAAAAGGTGTGGGATGTTTTTAACGAGCTTTGGCCGCAGATTGCAGAGAAAGAGCGGCGTGTTTACGGAAGAGTTCCGGTAAGAGTTGAGCCTCAGGCTTTGACCGTCACTTTAGCTGATGGCCAAGAAGTTACTTTAAAGGGCGGTTACTATCCGATTCAGTACGACAAAAAGGCCTCCTTCCAGGCTCAAGATCAAAACGATATGCAGGCCGCCAAAGAGCTTATGGACGGTGCTCACTCAAGCCGAACCGCAAGAAGAGGATTTTTAGAGAAGCGCTTGGCCCACGTCTATGACCGTCCGCTTTCTCTAACCCTAAGAGCTGCTTTCGAAGGGCTTGACGCTGAAATTCATGAGCTCTGCTGGCAGGAGTGGTTGGCAGATACCAACAAAATTTTCCGGCAAAAGAAACTCAGAGAGACCATCCGAGACTATTGGGGCGTAGAGGCAGAGGGGGCTATCCGTAAATGGATTGAAGATATTGCGGCAGGGACTTCTTCTCAAAAATCGATGGGCGATGGAATAGCCGCACTTCTCAGAGCGAACGTATCTCTCGTTGGAATCGGGTTTAATTTGGTGACTGCGTTAATCCAGCCGATCGGCATGCTTCAAACCGTGACGATCTTGGGACCTCAATGGTCGGCAAAAGGAATCGGCGAATTCATGCTTAATCCCTATGGCAAGTGGAAGGAAGTCTGCGGCAAGAGTCAAGCAATGGCAGACAGAAGCAGAACTCGGTTTCGTGAGCTTACCGAAATCCAAGCTCTAGTAAGCGGGACGAACGGAGCGCTTAAGGATAAGTTTATGCGAAGCGCTTACCTGCCGATTGTATTTATGCAGGCACTGGTTGATGTTCCGACTTGGCTAGGGGCTTATAACAAGGCACTTTCTGAGGGGAACACGGAAGCTCGCGCAATTGCTATCGCAGACAGAACGGTCACGGATGCTCAAGGCGGAGGTCGTACGCAGGACTTATCCGGTATTGAACGAGGCGGAGAGTGGGCAAAACTTTTCACGGTTTTCTACACGTTCTTTAACACGGCTTTAAATATAGCCATGGTGACCGGACATACCCAGAAGGGCATGAAGCGGGCGCTCAATCTTCTTACGCTGCTGGCCTTCCAGCCGATCATTGAAACCTTTGTGAGAGAAGGGCTCAAGGCTACAGTAAGCGGTGGCGACGATGACGATTGGTTAAAGAAGACTTCTATCAAGGCCGGAGGCAGTGTAGTCAACTTTAACCTAGGTCTTCTTGTAGGCCTGCGAGAAGTGGCTGAGCTCGGCCAAGCGCTCTCAGAAGGCGAAGCTCCGCGGGGATACAGCGGCACGGGCGGCTTGCGCAAAGTGGTTGATCTTTATCGCTTGGGACAAGCTGTTTCCAAGGACAGCTGGGACGAGAATACCTTAAGGGCGGCAGTTACCGTGCTTGGGGAGTGGTCGCCGGTTCCGATTCCTGTGGTTCCGATCAATCGAGCAATCAGCGGAAAGAAAGCGATGGAGGAAGGAAAAACAGAAAATCCATTGGCTGTTTTCCTCGGATATTCAAGCTATTAGAGCTGTCTACATAACGACGAATTTCTGCCTGACAATAGCTGAAACTTCGGAGTTATAGTGTGACAATCTCAAAGGAACTAAGGGCTACAAGCATCCTGAAAGGAAATGGTGTCAGTACCGAATTTCCTTTCACCTTTAAAGTCTTTAACGCCCTCACAGACATTGCGGTTTTCCGTTCAGACAGTTCAGATAGTCTTTCAGAGGAGCAGGTAAGCAGAGACGCTTATGCTGTAACTCTGAATGCCGATCAAGAGAACCATCCTGGGGGAGTAGTGATTTTCGCCTCTCCTCCAGCCGCTAATAGCGTTTTCGTTATTCAATCGTCTATACCGGCTTTACAGGGAGTTTCACTGACCAACCACGATCGGTTTCTGCCAGATGTATTGAACGAAGTCCATGACAAACTGACTGCACTTGTACAGCAGCTTGCTTATCTGCTTGGGCGCTGTTTGGTCGTTCCATCAACCTTAGAAAAAACTCCGCAGGAGGTTCTCAATGAGGTGTTGGAAATCGCGGCGACTGCGAACGAATATGCTCAACAGGCCCAAGCTATTTATGACACGGTTAAAGGTGATGTTGCGGAGATCAAGGCGCTAAAGGACGAGATTGATGACCTAGTCCTAACATTTCAGACGATCGAGCAACTTGCGGCCCAGGCGCAGGCCAACGCTCACTCGACGAATGACGACAAGATCACGTGCCAGCAGACCCTTCAGCAGATTCAAGCAATCGCGGCGCAAACCGGATTCTCTACCCGGACAAGCCCGACGGTATCCGAGTCGGAGACTTTTCCGCTTTCTAATCTCACGCCTTCCGCCTACGCCAAGGTGGGAGACCTGGTACTTAATTCGACCAACGGTGACTTGTTCCGGATTACCGCGGTAACGGCAACCACTGCCACTGTCGGCGCAAAAGTCTCGAACCTTCGCGGCCCTCGCGGTGAGCGCGGTTTGCAGGGCAGTCCGGGACCCGCGGGCGAGCGCGGTGAAGCGGGGCCTATGGGCCAAAGCCCTTATGCGACTTGCTTCGGGCAGTTCCAAGTAAACGGAGAGGGAATGCTTCAGCTCGAATACGTAGGTCTTGCGCCTGCTGAATTTTCAATTAACGACAACGGGGAGGTAGAAGCTACCTATGCCAACACTTAATATCGGAAAGGTGCGTTACACGTGGAAAGGCACGTATAGCGCAACGACCGCATACAACATTCTTGACCGAGTGAAGGACGCCGATGGTTATGTCTATGAGGCGATTAAAGCCGCACCCGCGGGAACTGCCCTTACCAACGAAAGCTATTGGATAAAACTTTCCGTTCAAGGCCCGAGGGGTGATAAGGGGGAGACGGGGAATGACGGGCCGAAGGGTGATACGGGCGAGGCACCGACGGCCATTTTGTACACAGAGCAGAACAACCTGACAGACGCTCAGCGGGCGCAAGCTCGAACAAACATCGGCTGGGCCGCGGCGTTTGCCGCATCTTTTGCTTCGGCGATAGCTACTTGGGCGACCAGCACTTTGGGCTCAAAGATCGAGGCCTATCTCGTACCGATTTTGAAACAGCTCTGTCTCGATAACGGCGCCACTCAGGCCGAGATCGACGCCCTCGAAAACGAATCTGATTCATAAGGAGTAAACCCAATGGCATATATCGGAGAAACTATCGAGCTGATGTGCTCGGATGACTATAAAGATCGGATGTTGGCTGAATACCAACAGCTCGTAATCCGTAAGGATGCGCTAGAAAACCTGCTGACCAAATGGGAAAAGGGAGAACTCAATTTCACTCCCAAATGCCCGAAGGAAATGCTTGTGAAGCAGTTTGAACTCATGGAAGAGTACGCAGAAATCCTGCGGCAAAGAGGCGTTATTGAAGGTGTCGATCTTTATGTAGGGGAATGAGTATGACAACTCTTGCAGAGATTAAACAGCAATACCTAACCAAGGCCCTGTCTAAGCCCGTGGCGAAGTACGGCGTGAAGATGGGCAACGGTCGCATCACGAGCCTATCGGATGCTCAAGGTTTTTGGGTTGAGCCGTGCTCCGTTGAGCTTATTGCACTGGTTGACAAGAAGTATCTGAAAGGTGACAAGGTTCAAGAGGAAATTCCAATAGAGCCGTTAAACAGGCCCGAGGGTTTCCAGTACGGACTTGACCTGTACACATTCACAACGCCCGATCTGAAAGCCGACAACCTCAAGGTCGAAGTTTTAGAGCGCCCTTTGATCGGTAAAGCCAAAGTCAAGTTCAAATCCGGTCAGCAGTTTGCGGTCAAATCTCAGTTGATTACGGACGAGCTTTATCAGAGCTCTGATGGGAAATATTACACACAGGCAGACCTTCCGGAAAACTCTGATGACTTCTGCAAAGAGCGTTATGCCAACGAGATAAAAGCGGAAAGAAACGCCCGTATCTCAGACACAGATGACTATGTGAAACTGCCTGACATCACCGTTGCACGGTCAGCAGGAGCCAAACGTTCAGCTTTGGAAGACGCTGACAGAACGGCCCTTGAGACCTATCGCCAAGCCTTGAGAGATTTAACAGAGGCGCAGGGTTTCCCGTTCGTCCAGTGGCCTGAGTTTCCCGCGGCTTTGGCTTACGAGCTACAGCAGAAAGTCAACGCAAGACAAAACATGAGAGGAGGTTTCTAAATGAGCCTTATTAAAAAACTTATTCAACGGCTACTCGATAGCCGAACGACGCCTGATGAGGCGGCTAATTGCGCAATGCCTGAAGGTAGTAAGCAGGACATTACGCCCAGCATTATGTCCGAATCTATAGCTTGGCAGCTTATGCACAACGGGGTCGCTGTTGATAACGGATACATACAAGCGGAGGGCCGAGGTGCTACTGCCGGGAAATCTCAGCTTATGATCGGTCAAGACCCCAATGACTTCAGATCATTTTCCAACACATTCGAGGCGACGGGCTTAAATGTTTGTTTCGCTCCCGTTAAAAAAGGACAAGTTTATTATGTTTACGGCTCCAACTTAACTGATCTTGCAATCTATTTCTTTAAGAGTGTAGGCAACAGTGCAATTGTCGGGGGGGGTATAATCATTTTGTTCGGAGGGCTCTGTCATGCTTAAGAGCCTTATCCAATTATTTGCCGAGAAGTTTCTGCAAAGCAAGAAGTCATGGGTTTCAGAACAATCAGCTCCTATCACCCACCAGGGCATTAATATCCCTTGCACAAGCACCACGGATTTCTTTAGTTACATCGCTCCGTGCAACGGCTGGGCAACTTCTCGATGCAACTCAAATACAGTCTCAGCTCTTGAAATCCAAGTCGAGAACGGGCAGATGGCACTTGCTTCCGTACTTAACGGAAACACTGCGGGAGCTGGAATCTGTTGTTATGTTAAAAAAGGGACACAGATTAAGTTCTTGTGCCGTGGCGGAAGTACAACCGATTATTCTCTTTGGTTCTACAAAGCAAGTTCAGACTTTTAATCCTTTGACAGGAGGTGCGTCATGCTGAAATCGCTCCTCCAGTTATTACTGAATACCCGAACAACAAAAACCGAAGCCGCGCATTTTGCCCAACCTGCCTGGGGAGCTTCTCCAATAGTGATGACAGGAACCGACGTTAATGACGATTGGGGCTCTATCTATCAGGGCGTAATGCCTAACGACGGCGTTCTTGTTGTCTCATTTACCGGAACGAATGAATCCAGCTGTGCGGCTGGTCCCGGGGCTCTGTCGCTAGTTCCGTGGGCTAATGGCAGCGGCAAGTTTAGTATGCCCGTTACAAAGGGTAGTTATGTCAGCCTTGGCGGAAACCATGTTAAGGATGTCGAACTACGGCTTTATCCGCTAGCTGCTTCCACCTAACCACTCCGCCCCTCACTTCGAGGGGCTTTTCGTTAGGTGTGCGCATTGAAAGAAAACACACTCATAACATGTCTAAAAAGGAAATAGACATGGAAACAGATTTCAGCCTCAGCGAGTTTGCGTCAAGTATCAGTTGACGCCTACGGGATGTTTGACAATGAGCCTGACAACCACTGTCTACATGACTCTGAAACGGGGACTGATAATCGGCAAAAGAACACGTCAAGGAGCAAATGAATTGCCATGATTAAACACACTGACTTAATCAACACTCTCATCGCCTGTGTCGGAGGTCTCGGCCTGATTGCTGGACTCCTCCGATACGTCGATGACTGGAGAGAAAAACGAAAGGAGCGGCCGATCGAATTCTCGGTATTGGAGGCAATTTGGGAGGCTTTGTCCGGCGGGGTCACTGCCATCGGCGTTTTTTGGATTCTTGAAGGGTACGGCGTTAATGAGCTTGCGGCCGTGGGCTTGTCTTTTATGTCGGCCTATCTCGGCGTCCGGATCATCGCTTATTACATCAAAAAATTTTTAGACAATAGGCTAGGAGCTAAATCATGAGTGTCTTTTTAAATGAATGGGCGATACGCCTATGCAGGTCAGCGGCTATCGCCATCGCAATCTGCTTCGGCTTCCTTCTAGGGTGGTATTACTGCGAGCGCAACGTGATATTTGACGATATCAAACGAGGAATATGGGCTAACGAGCAAGCCATTCAGAACAATACAAAACTCATTCACGAACTCTATAAGAAGCACGAGGAGGCGGAGCATAAATGAGAAAACAAAATTTAATGCTGTTTCCACCTGAGATCGCCGCCGAGTTTGTAGCTGAACAAGAAGGGTTTAAACCAATGGCCTACAAGTGCCCCACGGGCCATTGGACGATCGGATTCGGCCATGCCCGGAATGTTCACGAGGGCGACATCGTCACTCGGAGAGAAGCCTACGACCTTTTAGATCGAGACCTCCAACGCACCCAGGAGGAGCTTGCAACGCTTATCCATATCGACATCAACGAGAACCAGTTCATTGCCCTAATGAGCTTTGTCTACAACTTCGGCCTGACGAAGTGCCGGACCTACAGGTTATTCGGAATGATTAACCGAGGCGAGTGGGAGAACGTGCGGACGTGGTGGCCGAAGTATTGCAACCCGGATGATCCGGTGGTCACGAAAGGCCTGAGAGATCGAAGGATGAGAGAATTGGATTTATTCTTTTCTTGAAAATTAAAACCGCTCGGTGCGGGAACACTGAGCGGCCTTTAACAATCTTTATGGAGCTTACCCATGAACGAAATTATAACAGTTATAGGCGCCGTTATCGTCGGCTTTGTGGGGGTCTTAGCACCGATGTTGAATAGGGATTTACGACAAAACCGAATGACGGTACTAGAGCTTTTTATCGGTTATGCAGTGGCCGTATTGACCGTAATAGTGCTCGTGTTTGTGCTTCTTCGCGGCTGGTATTTATTTGCAATAGAGTTTGGTTATCCAATATTTCCGACATGGCCAAGAAGAACGACATTCGATTGGCTGCTTGACGCAGTTGCAACCACTGTCTCAGTTGCTGTCTATGCCTGCCTTTACGTCCACGAATTCTACGCAAGAACAAACGACTGTAAGTATCTAAGCTCTGAGGCCCGGCATAAGAAATGGACGACGGTAGCGTGGGCCTACGGTGCGGTCGCGTTAATCAGCTTCCTTTACCAACTCTTTAAATATTATCCAAACCCATGGTAAGAATTATCGCGACCGTCCTTGTGGTCGTTTCCGCATACTTCTACGGCTTCCATCAGGGGCAGAACAAGGAGGAACTCAAAAATGCCCGTACTCAAATATCAGCGCTCGAGAGAACGATTGAGGAATTCAAAGTCAAGCAGACGAGCGACGCAGTTGCTTTATCTGAGCTTAGGCTTGCTGAGTCTGCTTCTCGTGATGAGCTTGACCGGATGCGCAGCCAGCTCGCAGACATTGAGAGAATGTCCAAAACCAACACCGATCGGGAACGTAATAGATGTCTCCGCTTGGCAGTCAGATACAAAGAGGTTGTCGACCGAGCTGACAGAGCTATTAAATTCTGCGCAGAAAACCACAAGTAAGACAACAAAAAACCTCATTCAACACTGTGGTGTTTGATGAGGTGTTTTAGTTTTAACCACTCTGTAAACCCTGTGGCTTAAGGGTGTTGGCGCGCCAGGCAGGAATCGAACCCACGACCCCCTGGTTCGTAGCCAGGTACTCTATCCAGCTGAGCTACTGGCGCAACCGAGGAAGCGAACTATAGCAAAATAAAATTCCATGTGCAAGCAGGCCCCAGAAAAATTTTGATAATTTTGCTGTTGGAAAATGTAAAAAGCTTATCTCTTTATTCCTAACTTTCTGAGAATAAAGGAAGAACCTTTTTTTATCCAGTTAACTTTTTCGGTGAGGACAACTGGTTTCTCAATGTAACCGATGTGATTGGTGTTCAACCAGACGTCTAAGAGACGTTCGGATAAAAAGCCGAAAACTCGCGCATCATTGACGGAATAGGAAGAAATATCCAGACGCTTCTCGACCTCGAAGAGAACGTTGAAGAGCCAGTCGCAATATTGATTGAAAAGGTCTCTTCTCATAACAAACATATTCAGGATATGTGTCTTTGTTCCTCTCATCAGCTGCTCGAATGCCGGAAGGTATTCCGAATGTTTTTCTGCAAGCACAGCTCTCAGCGTTTCTATGTCTTCGCGATGGTGAGCATGAACATACTGAGACTCAACAGTCTCAATAAAGTAGTTTCGTTTCGGCGGGAGGATCACAGGACTTTCTTTCAGAAATTCACTCCAATCAGAAAGAGAATAGATATCTTTTAGCGGATCCGATGTTTTCTTATTCCCGAAGTAACGTCGGTAATGCGTCAGGCCGACAGCGGTGACGGATTCAGGCAAGTTGTGTCTGGCCCAATAGAGAGCAGTCAACTCGCAGTAGTTGGGATTCTTTTGAGAAATATTGACGCCTTCGTTATCTCTCACTCCGCCCAGGTGTAGATCGGCTC
>OGTL01000659.1_pt1 | contig 35200 bp, 29 predicted proteins | sample 1553601 | NCBI WGS metagenome assembly OGTL01 (sample SAMEA2580112, study PRJEB22360) | human gut metagenome | biome: human gut; feature: human-associated habitat; material: faeces | place: Denmark | collected 2008/2010 | reverse complement strand
AATAGATATGTGCAATGGGACGATTATGGATAAGCTGATTTCTTTTTCACTTCCATTGATGCTTTCAGGAATCCTTCAGTTGATGTTTAATGCGGTAGATATTATTGTGGTTGGAAGGTTCAGCGGAAGTCAGTCATTGGCGGCAGTTGGATCGACAACAGCATTGATCAATATGTTTACCAATCTTTTTATTGGAATTTCTCTTGGAGCAAATGTTCTGGCAGCACGTTTTTATGCGGCAAAGCGAGAAAAGGAGATGTCAGAGACGGTACATACCGCAATTACACTGGCATTAATCAGCGGGATCGTCATGGCATTTGTGGGAGTGATCTTTTCGAGATTTGCGTTAGAATTGATGGATACACCGGATGATGTGATCGGACTGTCAACGTTATATATGAGAATCTATTTTTTAGGAATGCCGTTTTTTATGCTCTACAATTATGGTGCAGCCATTCTGAGGGCCGTCGGAGATACGAAGCGTCCACTGTTCTTCCTGGTTGCTGCAGGAGTGATCAATGCCGGTCTGAATCTGCTGCTGGTAATTGTTTTTGATATGGGTGTGGCAGGAGTTGCGATCGGAACAATCGTTTCCCAGATGATTTCAAGTATTTTGGTTTTACGATGCCTTTGTAGATCGGAAGGCAGTTACAAACTATCATTTTCAAAGCTTCGGATCAGGGGAATCTATATGAAGCAGATCTTTCAGGTTGGTATTCCGGCGGGAATACAGAGTACAGTGATTAATTTTTCAAATGTACTTTTGCAGTCTTCTGTAAACTCTTTTGGTTCTGTGGCAATGGCAGGATATACTGCTGCCAATAATATTTTTGGCTTTCTCTATATGTCTGTCAATGCAGTCACCCAGTCCTGTATGAGTTTCACCAGTCAGAACTATGGAGTAAAGAAACTGAAAAGAATGGACAGAGTACTTCTGGACTGTATGATCCTTTCTGTCGGTGTGACACTGACCCTTGGCTGTGGAGCGTATTTCTTTGGACCGGAACTTCTGAAGATCTACACCAGTGATGCAGATGTAATCCGCTGTGGCGTGGAAGTCCTTGCCTTTACTACAGTACCATATTTCTGTTGTGGTATTATGGATCTGCTCCCGGGAGCCCTCCGGGGAATGGGATATTCCGGAGTACCTATGATTCTTTCGATTATCGGTACCGTAGGAACCAGGATTGTGTGGATTTTCGGACTTTTCCCTGCACACAGGTCTTTGAGTTTCCTGTTTATTTCCTATCCGGTATCCTGGATCCTTACGATCCTCATGCAGGCAGTGTGCTTCTGCTTCGTAAGAAAACATGTGCATCAGTCAGTGAACCGGGATCTGGCATAAGCTTTTGTTATATTTAATATACAAGAGATGAAATTTACATTTTATAACGATGCTTTTATAATAGGGCACAAAAGGAGGCTTTATTATGAGCACGATTTTTCCAAGGGAAGAAAAAGCAGAACAGATATTTGATGAGATTCTCAAAAACCCTCATGCATGCGAACGTTTAAAAGATACGTTTTTTGAAGCAATTCCATCAGCGGAAGAAAGTGAAGGTGCAGGAACAGACATTCAGGGAACTGTTTTTGCGGCAGCTCTATTTACTGCATACGAAAATAAAGATCTGTCTGCATTTATGATGGCAGTCTGCAACAGCAGTGTATTTGATCTTCTGCGAAATTCGTTTCTAATTTCGATACGTTTTAATGATAAAGGTGTGGAAAATCCCATATTTCTTACGGACGAAAATGGAGATCTGTTGTCTGGGTCACATCAGCATGCCTGTGCGAAAAAATACAAAATGTTTCATAAGCTGTATGAACAGCAGGATGAGATACCGGATTATCATATGTACATGACGGACGGATTTCGGGAAAAACATGGTTATAATGAGAAGGGGGAGATTGAGACATTCAGAATTTCAGAACACACAGGAATTCTTATGCTTTTTGAATTTCCGGAATCTGTTACACTGGAGATTAACGAAGAGAGATCTTATGCCATTATATGGAAATATCTGATGAAATTACAGGAACAGCTGCCCCGGGCATTAATGTATTATGGAAGACGTGATGAGAACGGAGTTGAAAAAAACACCAGCAAACTTGTAATTTTTCTTCCGTTCTGCCATTTTGAACATGAAATAGAAAAAACAGTTGAGCTTGCCAACGGTATCGGTCTTGGATGTCGTGAGGCAATCCTGGCAGAAATAAAGGCTCTGAAAAATGATCCTAAAAACAAAACAGCCGGGGTGTGAATAAAATGCAGCAATTAATAAGAAAAAACCATATGGATATATCTTGGCATGAATATACAGATGAAGATGGCGCCAATGTTCCTGTTACGCAGGCAAGTCTTACAGAAAAGGCATCCATTATTGGACGAGTTGGGATTATGTTACTTTCCTGTGGAACTGGTGCCTGGCGGGTCAGAAGTTCTATGAATACACTTGCTGAAATTATGGGAATTACCTGTACAGCAGATATAGGTCTGATGTCCATAGAGTATACCTGTTTTGATGGTCAGGATGGCTTTTCCCAATCTCTTTGTCTGACCAATACAGGAGTAAATACATCAAAATTAAATCGGCTGGAGCATTTTATCCAGGAATTTGAAGTTGACGGAAAAGATATGTCAGGTGAGGAATTACATGTACTGCTTGATAACATAGAAAAAATTCATGGACTGTACTCACCGATTGCACTTGGTTTTGCGGCTGCTCTGGCCTGCGGCGGATTTACTTTCCTGCTTGGTGGAGGCCCCATTGAAATGTTCTGCGCTTTTATAGGTGCAGGAATTGGAAATTTTCTTCGTTGTAAACTGAGTAAACATCATTTTACTTTATTTTTGTGTATTGTGTCTTCTGTATCACTTGCATGTCTTGTTTATGCGGGACTTCTCAAAATTGGTGAGATGCTGTTTGGAATTTCCATCCAGCACGAGGCAGGGTATATCTGTGCGATGTTGTTTATTATCCTGGGTTTTCCATTTATTACCAGTGGAATTGACCTTGCCAAATTGGATATGCGGTCCGGGACAGAGCGACTGATGTATGCATTGATTGTGATTTTGGTAGCAACCATGGCGGCCTGGCTTATGGCATTAATCCTTCATTTGTAGCCAGTTGATTTCCTGAAAATATCTTTACCAGTTGGAGCTTGGATTTTACTTCGTCTTATTACAAGTTTTTGTGGGGTATTTGGATTTTCAATTATGTTTAACAGCCCGGTCCGGCTGGCTGCAACAGCAGCAGGAATAGGTGCCATTGCAAATACTCTTCGACTGGAGATGGTTGATATGACTGCCATACCGCCTGCAGGAGCTGCTTTTGTAGGTGCACTGACAGCAGGAATCCTGGCATCGCTGATTAAAAGTAAAGTAGGATATCCAAGAATTTCCCTGACAGAGTTCCATCTATTGTGATAATGGTTCCGGGTATGTATCTTTACAGAGGGTTTTATAATCTGGGAATCATGTCCCTAGGTCCGGCAGCGTCCTGGTTTGCATCAGCGATACTGATTATTGCCGCATTGCCGCTGGGACTGATATTTGCAAGGATACTGACAGATGAAACATTTCGGTACTGTACATAAACAAAAACAGGTCTGATTGCTCAAATAAACAGATGGATTATAAAAAGGTACTGAAAACCTCCTGATGGTGGTTTCCGGTACCTTTTTTGTCAGAGAGAAAAATAGAATAACAGGATATACAACAGTTGCTTTTTTAACGTAAAATGTTTTAATGGGATCTGCTCCATTGAAATCTTAAACTTTTTTAATATTGCTGAACAAAAGTGTGCGTATTTTTGTATTACTTCGGATCAGGATTCTACATACGATATGCTTGCTACACTGTTTTGGATCCGGGTATTCTTCAATGGAAAGCATAAGCAGACTGCCATTTAGTGTTCTCAAGATAGATAAGTGTCTGATCGATCACGTATGTGAGACGAGAGTGAAAATTCTTGTGGATCATATAATAAAATTATCAAAAGCCCTAAATATGAGGGTACTTGCTGAAGGTGTTGAAACAACAGAACAACTGGATGTATTACGAAAAATCAAGTGCGATGAGATACAGGGATTTTATTATGCACGACCAATGCCAGAAGCTCAGTTTATAGAATATGTAAGAAAAAGCGATAACCACAAGAAACTCTAGCAAAGAAACACCGAAAAGACGACATACAAAAAAGTAAAAGTAGATAAGAGGTTTTACGGAAAATTGAAACTGTTTGTTAAGATAAGATATCCATAACAAGTCTATGTTGTCCGTTATCATTTCAATGAAATGTCATGTGAGTAACAAATCTGGAGTTGACGAGGAGGTGATTTTATGAAAAAATTTATGCCCATTATCTATGTTATAGCATTCGTTATTGGTATTATCTTCATCGTAACAGCAGATACAGGATTGATTACAAGTTATTATCCTGCTTTGATTGCAGGCATAATCATTAGCTGCTTTGCGAGAGTGTTCCTTGCTATCTACTTATATGTTTGGCATAAGCAATCTAAGTGAGTTATGTCAATTCCAGTTTGTAGAGGACTTAATGAATCCTTGTAATATTGGGCGTTGCATGAATGTTAATTTGCGTTGCTTGATGTATTGAGGGCTAATCAGTATACTAGTTTTATCAAACGAAAAGAGTAGCTAGAGATGATTGGTAAAACGATACTTTACACTGGTAGGTGCAGAAAAAATGCGACAGTATCGGAGAGTTTTGATTGCCAGGAAGAAGAAAGGATAGATTTATTGCCGGAAGTCACAGATAAAAGGTGGCGTCCGGCTTTTTTTCATGCCCTATATTTATTATCAATAAAGTTATCAATGTTTTGTAACTTAGAATATGATATGTATGTAATGAAAATATTAATTACAAATAGTAATTCGTTTTATATCATGAAAATTTAGCACTTTTATGAGAAAAATATGTTAAGAAGTATGGGATATTTGTGGATAAAAGAACATACGTATGGTATACTAAATCAATAATGTTGTTATTTTAAGGAGGGGGATAGATTTGGATAAGATATATGCTGTAATCGACTTAAAATCATTTTATGCATCAGTGGAATGTGTGGAAAGAGGCTTAGATCCTCTCACAACGAATCTTGTTGTTGCCGATAAGAGCCGTACTGAAAAGACCATATGTCTTGCCGTTTCTCCTTCTTTAAAAAAATATGGTATTCCAGGACGTCCTCGCTTATTTGAAGTAATACAGAAAGTGAAGAGGATTAATAAAGAAAGACAGGAAACTGCTCCGGGGCATAAATTCATAGGACAATCTTTTCATTCAGATAAATTAAGTGATCCTTCGGTTGCCCTGGCATATATTACAGCACCTCCGAGGATGTCATTGTATATGAAATATAGCACACAAATATATCAGGTATACCTTCGGTATTTTGCTCCAGAAGATATTCATGTATATTCGATTGATGAGGTTTTTATTGATTTGACAGGATACTTAACAAATTATCAGATGGGGGCAAAAGAATTAATTTCTAAAGTGATACAGGATGTATTAAAAGAAACAGGGATTACAGCTACTGCCGGGATTGGTACGAATCTATATCTTGCAAAGATTGCAATGGACATTATGGCAAAGCATGTGCCGGCAGACGAGTATGGGGTGAGAATTGCTTATCTTGATGAGATAACATATCGAAAGAAATTATGGGAACATCAGCCGATTACAGATTTCTGGAGAGTAGGGAAAGGATATGCCAAAAAGCTTGCTGCATATCAAATTTACACGATGGGAGACGTTGCTAGATGCTCTGTTGGAAAAGAAAAGGAATATCATAATGAGGAATTACTTTATAAGCTATTTGGCATTAATGCAGAGTTATTGATTGACCATGCATGGGGATATGAAACTTGTACGATTGCAGATATAAAAGTATATAAACCAGAAGCAAAAAGTATCGGTTGCGGACAAGTATTATCTTCTGCTTATTCCTCAGAAAAAGCAAAGGCGGCGGGCATAGATGCTTTTATTGCAAAACCGCTGTTCCGTTCCCGGCTGACGGCTACACTGCGGCAGTTTACTTCAGGAAGAAAAGAAAAAACAGCAAGAAATTATCTGGAGAAGCTGTCAGAATCAGACTACACGGGAAAAAGGATTCTGCTGGTTGAGGATAATGAGTTGAACAGAGAAATTGGTGTTGAAATTTTGCAGATGACAGGGGCAGAAGTGGAAACAGCAGAAAATGGAAAAATCGCAGTTGAAAAAGTGGAAGCTTCTCCGAAAGGTTCGTATGATCTTATTTTTATGGATATCCAAATGCCTGTTATGAATGGTTATGAGGCAACAGCGGCAATCAGGAGTCTTCCGGGTGCAAAGGGAAAACTGCCTATTGTTGCCATGACTGCCAATGCTTTTGCAGAAGACGTACAGCTTGCCAAAAATACAGGTATGAATGGACATATCGCAAAACCTCTGGATATGAATAAGCTGAATGATGTCCTGAAAAACTGGCTGTAATTGATTCCTAAGTGTGTGGGAAAAATCCTGGAAAAGTAGAGAGATATATAATAGCATCAATATTTTTGCATAATTTGAAAAGCTGTAATAGGATAATCGGCAAATCAGATGAAAATCTGAGATGGAATTATTAAATTAATGATTTTATCAGGAAAGAATGAGGAAAATACGAGTATGGAAAAGGCAAAACAATGTCTGATAGCAGTACTGTTAGGTGTATTTTTAACAACTACTGTTTTATCCGGCTGTGGACAGTCTAAAAAAGAAGTATCCCAAAAAGATAATCATCTTACCGTGTATCTATGGGAAAATCGTTTAATGAAAAATATTGCTCCATATATCCAGAAGCAGTTTCCAGATCAGGATATTGAGTTTATTACCGGTAACAATGATACCGATTTATACAGCTATTTTGAAGAACATGGGGAACTGCCGGATATCATAACGGTACGTCGATTTTCGGGGGCAGATGCACAGGATCTACAGCCGTATCTTATGGATTTTTGTTCATATGATGTTGTCTCTAAGTATTATTCCTATGCATTGCAGTATTATAAAAATTCAGAAGATGAGATTCAGTGGCTACCTATCTGCGGAATCCCGCAGACGCTCATTGCCAACAAGACATTGTTTGATCAGTATGGAATCAAGATTCCGAAAAATTATAAGGAATATGCACAGGCTTGCCAGCAATTTTATGATAATGGTATAAAACCTTATATACTTGATCTTGCAGAAGACTGGTCTACTCAAGAAGTGATTCAGGCAGGAGCAATTGGTGAGTTCACAAGTCTTGATGGAATCAAATGGAGAAGCTCAGCAGAAAGTTCGGCAGATAATATAAAGTTTGATGCTGCATTGTGGAAACGTATCCTTTCACAAACCAGTACGTTTTTAAAAGACTCACATTTTACGAAAGATGACATCAGCGTTGATATTACTACTGCAACAGAAACATTTCTTGAGGGAAAAGCAGCAATGTTTCATGGATATCCGGCACTTATACAGGAATTCCAGAAACAGATGGATGCAGAATTGATCCGTATTCCTTTTTTCTCACAGACTTCAGATGAAGCTTTTATAAATATGACTCCGTCCTTAAACATTGCATTTAACAAAGATTTAGAAAAAAATCCTGAGAAATTAGATATAGCACTAGATGTACTGGACTGTATGATTTCAGAAGAAGGGCAAAAGCGTATTGCGGATGGAAGTGGTGTGATCTCATTGAATACTGATGTTCCGACAATGATGAAAGATGTGTCTGGACTGGAAAAGGAAATTCAAGACAATTCTGTTTATATCAGATATTCCGCTCAAAAGTCTTTTGCAGCCAGCCTGAAAGTTGTTCATGGATTGCTGTCAGGAGAAATGGATGAAGAAAAGGCTTATGATACTTTGTGTAGTGTAATGAATAGTAAAGCTACAGGAGAAAAAACGACTGTGAATTTTGAGCATGAGTATTCCATTTCACTGAATGATAAAAATGGTCGTGATGCGGCATCATCTATACTAACTACGGTTAGAAATGAGAATAATATACAATTGGCTCTGGCACCATACTATTATTTCACTTCTTCTATTTATGAAGGCGAATGTAGCAGTAATCGTGTTGCTCTAATGACAGCAAAGAATTCGGATACGCCATTATACCTTGCAAAGATAAATGGTAAACAGGTATATGAACTTGTGGGAAATTATCTTGCGGATTTTGATTCGGATTTTTATGTAACTAATAAATATGAATTACCGATAGCATCTGGTATGAAAATTATTGTTAAAGATAAAGAAAATGGATTCTCATTAAAAAGCATAGCAGTTAATGAGAAAAAAATAGATAAAGAGAAGAAGTATTCCATTCTGCTTACGGATATTACTATGTCCATTTTGAAAAAATTATATCCAGAATGTGAGATTACCCAACTTAAGGATACAACGTTATCAAGTGCATGGGCTGCAGCTATGTCAAAAGGGCAGCAGCCGTCAGCACCGGAAGACTATATAGAGGTTGAAAAATAAAAGTGCAGATAAGACAAAAGGTAATAAAAAGAAAGAGAATTATAATACCAATGCTTATAATCCTGCTCATTTTTTCAAGCATATTATTTATGAAGCTTCTTTTGAACAGGATGAACAGGTATATTGATGAAAATGGAAAAAGCAGCATGGGAGCTGTTGTTGAACAGATACAGCAAACCTATGAGCTTCAGGTAAATGGATATTATAGCCAGTTACATCTAGTTGAAGATTATATTCTTAAGGAGAAAGAAGTATCGCCTGAAACAGATGCAAATCAAAACTTTTTTGAGGCATGGGAAAAAGAAGCTGGAAGCAGGCTAGTATTTCTTCAGGAAAATGGAAAAGCAATGACAGCAGATGGAACGAAGATGCGGATTGACATACCAGGTAAGCTTTTGCTGGCTTTAAGGAATGGCCATAATATTGCAAAGCTGGTTGCCTGGAATTATGAAGAAACACAAAGTGGAGGTTATCTGGTTGCAATTCCATGTCAGGAATATCATATGAATGGGGAAGCTTATACAGCAGTTGGAACCGTGTATGATCATTCAAAATTAGATTCCATGTTAAAACTGAAGAGCTATAATGAGAATGCATATCTCTTTCTGTTAGATGAGGAAGAAAATATTACCTATACGAACCAAAGTGAAGATAAATTTTTTCGAAATTATTCATTGTTGAAGCATTTAAAGGCAGACAAGGCTATAACAGAAAAAGAGGCTGCTTTGCTCCAAAAAAAGATGGATAAAAAAGAACAGGGAGTAGAGCTTCTTGGAAAAGATAAGCCTTTCTATCTGGGGTACTGTCCTATAGAAAGTAATAACTCCATGTTGATCTGTATTGTGAAAAAAAGTGTTGTTGATAATGTGATGAGAAATTACCAGAAAACAGTGCTTTTTACAACAATACTGATGGGAAGTTTTATCATTTTGCTCTTTGCCGGATTGTTTTACAGTATTTCAAAACTTAATATTGCAGACCAAAAAGCAGAATGTGAAAAAAGAAATAGTGAGCTTCAATTACAGGCAATGAAGGAAATGGAAGCGGCAAATAAAAAACTGAAAAAGGCAAAGAATATTGCAACAGAAGCTCTGCAGACAGCCGAAAATGCAAATAAGGCGAAAACAGATTTTCTATCGAATATGTCGCATGATATTCGTACACCTATGAATGCAATCATTGGTATTACGTCACTGATCAGACATGATGCAGGTGATAAGGCGAAAGTAACAGAGTATGCAGATAAAATAGATACATCATCACAGCTTTTGTTAGGAATTATTAATGATGTTTTGGATATGAGCAAGATTGAAGCAGGGAAAACTGTTTTTAAATACACGGATTTTTCTATTCTGGATTTTATACAGGAAATTGATCATATGTTTAAGATACAGGCAGAAGAAAGAAATCAGACCCTTCAGTTTACAAAAGCAAACATCTTGCACGAGTGGGTGAATGGGGATCGGGTGCATCTGATGCAGATTTTCAGTAACTTGCTTTCTAATGCAGTGAAGTACACACAGAAGGGTGGAACAATTCAGTTTTTAGTAGAAGAATGTGAGTCAAATTCCTCCACCTATGCAAAGTATCGCTTCTTAGTCTGTGATAATGGTATGGGAATGTCGGCAGATTTCAAAGATACGATTTTTGATGCGTTTACCCGTGCAGAAGGTTCTCTTACAAACAAGATACAGGGAACCGGTCTTGGAATGGCTATCACCAAAAATCTGGTTGAGTCGATGGGCGGAACAATTGAAGTGGAAAGTGAACCGGGGCAGGGAAGTTGTTTTGAAGTTATTATGAATCTGAAAGTTGTAGAAAACCGATCAGTTTCTCTGGAGCCACAGGCAGAAAAAGAGGAGTTGGATGAAAATATCCTAAAAGGAATGCGATTCCTGTGTGCAGAAGATAATGAGCTGAATGCAGAAATTTTGATAGAACTATTAAAGATTGAGGGGGCAGAGTGTACTATCTGTGAAAATGGAGAAAGACTTCTTAATACATTTGAACAGTCTGCTCCAGGGGATTATGACATGATTTTAATGGATGTGCAGATGCCTGTCATGAACGGCTATGAGGCAACGAAAGCAATCCGCAGAAGTACACATAAACTGGCAAAGACGATTCCAATCGTTGCCATGACCGCCAATGCATTCTCAGAGGATATACAACATTCTTTAGCTGCCGGTATGAATGCACATATTTCAAAACCAGTGGAGATGAAGGTTTTAAAAAAGACAATAAGAAACATAAAATTTGGTGAGGGGGGTATCGAAACGCAGGTCACTGAATAGTAATAAATGGGTTTGATGCGACAGATGCTGTTGAACGGATGAATGAAGTGGATGCTGACAGGTATGATCTGATTTTCATGGATATTCAGATGCCTAAAATGGATGGTTATATGACAACCAGAGAAATTCGTACTCTAAAGAACAACAAGAAGGCCAATATTCCAATCGTTGCCATGACTGCAAATGTGTTGAAGAATTAAATAATTTGCATAAAGAAGAACATTTTCTCTTTTTATCTATAAGAAATAATGTTATAATGTGCTTGGAAAACAAAAAGATAAAATGGAAAGAGGCAAATTATGAACATTGAAGAAAAGTTAGAGATTCATGACTGTCCATTATGTGACGGTGGTGCGTTATTAGAAGAAGAAGGCGGCTGTGGTTATTATGTAATGTGTTTAGAATGTGGATGCCAGTCCGTAACGATTGACTTCCATTCTGAAGAAGAGCGTCTCGAAGCAGCGAAAAAGACTGTAGATTTATGGAATGCCGGTAAGGTAATTTCATGTAATCCGGGAGAATGATATAAAGTACAATATCATAAGAACGTAAAAGGCATAAGCCGTACCGAAAAAATCTTGATAGTCTGGATACAGGCTATCAAGATTTTTTTATTTTAATTTTATTCCCAGAGGGAAAGTTGTATCTTTACCTATGGTAATTTCAATTCTTATCTATACCAAAATTGAAGTATCTCATATTTCCATCGATTTGGTGCTAACACAGGATATTTTCCAAAATAAATTTTAACAGTCTGAGATTTACCTGGTTTGATATTTACTTTGACGTTTTTCTTCTTTACTGGTTTCATATCGTCCCACGCATCATCAAAAAACAGCGTTGTTTTAAGCTGTACTTTTGTAATAGTGCGTTGGCTTTTGTTTGTAAATTTTATTTTTACATAGCATTTACCGCTGTAGCTGTCATAAATTAACCCGGCTTTTTTAGATTTTAGCTGGTCATAGGTAGGGGCTGGGCTTTTTACAGTTATTCGGATGCTTTGTTTTTTGCCGTTGATAACAGCACTTATAGTTGCTTTTCCTGGCTTTTTTGGAATTAATTTCTGACCAGATACTTTTATGATTTTTTTATTGCTGGACTTAATTTTTTTAATACTTGGTTCTTTTCCATGAACGGTTACAAAATCTCTCATGAAGTAGTGATAACCCATGAGCATTGTCCCCTTCTTTTTCTTTATAAAAGCAGTTGATTTTTTTACAGTAATATCAAGTTTTTTGACAATAGTTTTATACTGGATGGTTAGTGTTGCCTTTCCTGCTTTCATCGCCTCTATTTCAATACCGATATCCATATTTGGATGATAGTTGGCAAAATCAATATTATATTTGTCAATAACTTTTAGTACGGAAGGATTAGAAGAAGTGGCAGATACTTTTGATGCAGGGATTTTTGAAAGGTCAGGATCGCTAATTGTAGCGACAATAATGTTTGTGTGTCCTGGATAAACATTTTTTAAATCAGCAAGGCTTTTCGTATTTAACCACATATTTAAAAAGTAAGAATCATCTGTCTGAGCATGAACCTGTGTTGGAATAACGAAACTCAGGCACAGAAGTAAAAGTGGGATAAGTAGAAAGATTCGCCGGATCCGAAAGGCAAAGTATAATTGGTTCTTTAATTTCTGTTCTCTTTTTTTGTTTAACATTTTCATTTCCTCCTTTTATGAAATATTTAGATGAGAGTAAAAACTTCATTGTTGTGGTCTTATAGCAAAGAAAGATGGATTATATAAGTGTTATAACTGCCCATACTCTTATCAGAGCAAACAGAATAGCCAGTACGCCAATTCCAAAAAACAACAAACTAAGAAAATGGCTTCCTCCACCTGTTATCTCTTTCAAGGTTTCTGTCACATCTGCTGGATTTTTTGGATTATAATATCCAGGACATTCTTTTCCAATAGGATATTGATCTGTAGAACTTCCCAAGCGGGTATGATATTCATATTGCTGCCCATTTACCGTATATTCGTAGACCGGAGTATAAGAGGTAACAGAAATCCTGCTTTCTGGACCTTGTTCGTTGGAATTGGTTTCTTCCCATTCATTTTTTTCGACTTTGATTACACGCAAAGTAGTACGTCCGGTGTAACGTTGCTGATATTCCTCATTTTTTTTCGTTGCATTGTCCCATAATTTTTTCCCAAACCAAATAAATAGCAATCCCAAAAGCAGTGGGATTACTGCTAATGTAAAAGAATAAATATAAAAATGTTTCATAATTTTCCTCCGTTTTGCATCATATACTCTGGAAATCAGTAAAAATAGTTGCCGTATGTAAATAGAGCGCTTTTAGAATACACCCTCGTTTAGATAATGCAGATCGTAAGAAGATGTATAGTTATAAATCATTTCATAGTAATTTGATAAAATAGTTCTTACACTTTTATTATATAAAAATTCACATAGAAAGATAGTGCCTTACAGTCACCATTTTGATTTAGAGTCCCCACAAATTATAATGCACATCTTACAGAAAGCATTTTTTAAACACGCTCTGGTGTTCTCTGTAAATAAATCTATAAGTTAACTTATAAATTAAATTTATGATTTGTGCCATAAATGAAGAAAATAGTGACTGTCGGATACTGGAAGAAATAAGTGCTTTTGTGATAAACTATATTTATTCAGGACTGTACGATTTTTATTCATCGCATGAGTTTGTGTTTGGATATAATAAGAGAAATAGAAAAGAATAGATACAGAAAAATAATGAAAATAAATTGAAAATAGATATAGAAAAGGAATAGGTCATGGATAGGAAAAGCGTATTGGAAGTAGGAAAAGTGCTGTATCACTCGGGTCTTCCCTTTCGAGTGAGATTATTTAATATACTGGCTTCACTTGGATTTATCATCAGTCTGTGTAATGGAGTTCTTTCTTATTGGAATAATGGAGATAGGAAACTACTGTTAATAAATACAGGGATTGCCTTGCTATCTTTGTCGCTCCTTTTTTACGCATACCACAGTAAAAAATATCAAAGATGCTACTTTATAACAATCGTTGTGATTTTTATGTTTTTATTTCCAATTATGTTTTTTAAGAGTGGCGGATATAAAGGTGGAATGCCGTCTTTTTATATTTTTGGAATTTTATTTACTATTTTTATGCTGGAAGGCTGGTTAATGTTTTTTTGTGTATGGCTGGAACTGATAATCTATATATTCACGATTGGGATTGCCTATTATTATCCAGATACGGTAATCTGGTTTCAATCGGAAAAAGAGATTGTTGTGGATGTGCTGACGGGAGTTGTTGTATCGAGTGCTTCTCTTGGCGTTGCGATGTATCTACATTTTCGAATATATAAAAAGCAGCAGGTTTTTCTTACGCAGGCAAGGGAAGAAGCGATGGAAGCAAATCGCGCCAAGAGTACATTTCTTGCAAATATGAGTCATGAGATTCGAACGCCGATTAATGTGATGCTTGGAATGAATGAGATGATTTTACGGGAGTCTGAGTCAAGGGAAGTCGTTCAGTATGCAAAGAGTGTGGAAAAGGCGGGGAATTATCTGTTATCTCTTATTAATAATATATTGGACATTACGCGAATTGAATCGAAAAAGTTAGATATAATTGAGGAAAAGTTTTCATTAAGACAACTTGTACAGGAAGTCTGCCTGATTGGAGCAAAGCAGGCAGAAGCAAAAAATCTGGAGTTTGTAGTAGATGTAGAGGAAACTCTTCCGGAATATCTGGAAGGTGATGCATTGCATATCAAACAAGTTATCCTCAATTTAATTAATAATGCGGTAAAATATACAAAAAAAGGGAAGGTTTTTCTTGAAGTTTGTCAGGAGGAAAAGCAGATTTCTTTTTCTGTGAAGGATACAGGGATCGGGATTAAAAAAGAAGATATGGAAGCGCTTTTTGATATGTTTATGAGGGCAGATATCAAACGCCACAGAAATATTGAGGGAAGTGGACTGGGTCTTACAATAGCAAAAGAACTTTGTGAACAGATGGGAGGGCATATTCAGGCAGAAAGTATCTATGGAAAAGGAAGTAACTTTACAGTATATTTTCCATTAAAAGATGCAGGAACAGAGAAAATTGGACAGTGGAAAGTTGTGGAAGGGGAACCTGTGCAAGAAAAAAGGAAGAAGTTTTTTGCATCAGAAGCACAGATTTTACTGGTAGATGACAGTGAACAAAATATTCAGGTGATTACATCACTTTTGCGAAGAACAGGGGTACAGTTAGATACGGCGGCCAGTGGTTTTGAATGTATCGAAAAAGTTAGAAATAAAAAATACCATTTGATTTTTCTTGATTATATGATGCCGGAAATGGATGGAATTGAGACATTTCACAGATTGAAAAAAGAGGTAAATGGGCAGAGTGTTCCGGTGATTGCACTTACAGCGGATGTGTCCACGGGAATTCACCAGCATTTTCTTTCAGAAGGATTTTCTGATTATTTGTCCAAACCGGTAATGTGGGAGAAGTTAGAAGAATTACTGTTACAATGGCTTCCAGCTGAGCTGGTCTCAATGAAGAACGGTGCGGGAGAAGACTGGAACATAACGGAAAAACAACTTTTAGATTTGAAGCAAAACTTAAAAAAATGGGATATTGAACTTTCCGAAGGGCTTCATTTATTAGGTGGAAGTATTGTGCAATATAGAAAGCTGGCAGAACTGTTTGTAGAATATTATATGCCGAATAAAGAACAGTTGGCGAGGAGCTTTGAAAGACTGCAAAATACGCAAAAAGAAATAAAGAATATGACAGGATTGATTCATACTTTGAAAAGTAATGCCAGAGCTGTAGGAGCAATAGAACTTTATGAATTATCTTTTGTAATGGAGAAAAAAGGGAAGATTCAAGATGTAAATTATATAAATAAAGCAATCCCTCTTTTGTTCTTTGAGTGGGAGCGGGCAGTACAGGGAATATGCTTTTTTATCAAATATACAGAGCCATTTGTTTTAAAAAATAGTGAAAAGAATAGCCAAAAGCAGGTTGAAGGGGAGTGCCTTGATGAAAGTTCTGAAAAAACATATAAAGAAGCAAAGAAAGAGCTTCTTTGTGCGATTGGAAGGTATCAGGGAAAATACGCAGAAGAACAGATAGAAACATTATTATCTTTAGAAAAGGATGCAGACCAAAAAAAACAATTGGAAAAGATACAGAAATCCGTTCGAAATCTAGAGTTTGATGAAGCGGAACAGCTTATGAAAGAATGGGAGAAAGACTATGATTAAAAAAAGTATATTGATTATAGACGATGATATTATTTTATTAAAAACTGCCGAAGAAATACTTTCTGATTTATACAGTGTCAGTGTAGCAAAAGGAGGAAAGCAAGGAATTGCTTTGCTAAAAAAAGGCATTATTCCTAATTTGATATTGCTTGATATTGCTATGCCGGAAATGGATGGATATATGACATTAGAAAAGATAAAAGGTATTCCAGAATGTGAAGAAGTACCGGTTATCTTTCTTACAGGATTTTCAGAATCGGATTATGAAGTAAAAGGGTTAAAAGCAGGGGCAACAGACTATATTGTGAAGCCTTTTGCCAAAGAGGTTCTTCTTGCGAGAGTAGAGATGCATCTTGCAAGAAGCGCACAAAATTCACGAAAGACTGTTATAGATACGCAAATTCAGGAAAATAGAAAGAGAATACAGGAAAAATTAACACCAGTTGAATGGAAAGTTGCTCTGGCCGTTGCACAGGGAATGGAAAATAAGGAGATTGCCGAGCAGATGAATTATTCCTATGGATATATTAAAAATGTGATTACCCGCATTTTTTTAAAACTGGACATAGAGAAGAGGAGAGAGCTACGGAAATTACTCATAGGATAATTTCTACTTGACAGGAAAACAAAAGGCTGTAAAATAATAGGAGTGCTACGCAAATAAAAAATCAGAAGAATATACCAGGAGAAATATATGAAAAAAGATGTTGCAAAAGATATAAAAATAGCCTTTTTTGATGTGGATGGAACTTTAGTTGACATGGAAAAGAAGATAATTTCTCCTAAGATGATAGAGACATTAAAGCGATTGAAAAAGAATGGAATTATTTTATGCATTGCGACAGGACGAGGTCCATACATGGTTCCGACTTTTCCGGGAATTGATTTTGATGTCTTTTTAGCTTTTAACGCGTCTTATTGTTATACAAAAGATGAAGTTATTTTTGAAAATCCAATATTAATTGAAGATGTGAGGAAAATTGTTGCAAATGCAGCCGCAATTAACCGTCCGATTTCTGTTGCAAACGTAGAAGGATGTGCTGCAAATGGCTGTGATAAAGATTTGGCGGATTACTTTGCTATCGGAAAGCAAAAGGTAAAGGTAGCGGATGATTTTGAAAGAATCATGAATGGGAAGGTATATCAGCTCATGGTTGGCTGTGGTAAGGAAGAATATGAAGCACTGTTAAAAGATGTAGATGGTGCAAGAATTACAGCCTGGTGGCCAAGAGCAGCAGATATTACACCGGCAAAAGGAAATAAAGGCGTTGGCGTAGAAAAAGTTTTAGAATATTATCACTTGAAAAAAGAGAATGCGATTGCATTTGGTGATGGAACAAACGATATTGAAATGTTAGAAGCTGTAGGCACTGGTGTTGCAATGGGCAATGCAACCGATGATGTAAAAGCAGTTGCCGGTGCAATCTGTGGGGATGTTGCAGAAGATGGAATTTATCATTATTGCAAAGAACAGGGATTGATTTAGGAAATAAATTTAATTAGGGATTACGTTAAAGATTACGATAAGGAGGAAAACATAAGTAACGGAATATATTGACTATTGTGATTAAATGTATTTAAATATACTCAAAGGAGAGCATTAAAATGAATACATCAAATATCACAAATTATAAACCAAAAGATTTTTCTGAACTTTTAGGTGTATCTGTCAAGACATTACAACGCTGGGGCAGAGAAGGAACTTTAAAGGCAAACCGAACTCCAACTAATGAAGTTTAATACAACCATAGTGGTAGTAAACAATGAAGAACTCGTGCAGGATATTGTTTCAATACTCCATGTGCTCTCTTGCAGGCTGTATGGGCTTCGTAAGTATAAAAAACAAATAGAAAGGGATGAGGAAATTGCTAAAGAGCTTCAAAACGGAAATCAATCCGACAGAAGAACAGAAAGTCAGGATTCATAAAACAATAGGAACTTGTAGATTTATCTATAACTTCTATCTTGCTCATAATAAGGAACTTCACAAAAATGGGGAAAGGTTTATGAGTAGTAGCAAATTTAGAGTCTGGCTTAATAATGAGTATCTTCCGAACCATCCAGAATATTCTTGGATCAAGGAAGCTTATTCAAAAGCGGTAACACAGGCAGTAAATAATGGACAAACCGCATTTACAAGATTTTTTAATCACGAGAGCAACTTTCCGAATTTTAAAAAGAAAGGCAGATCCGATGTGAAGATGTATTTTGTAAAGAATAATCCGAAAGATTGCTGCTGCGAAAGACACAGGATTAAGATTCCATCACTTGGGTGGGTTCGTATCAAAGAAAAAGGATATATTCCAACTACCAAAGATGAATATGTAATTAAAAGCGGTCATGTTTCCATAAAGGCTGACAGATACTATGTTTCAGTTCTTGTAGAAATCCCAGATGACAAGATGGTAAATAATTCCAATGAAGGCATTGGCATAGACCTCGGATTAAAGGATCTTGCTATTATTTCTAATGGTAAAACTTATAAGAACATTAACAAATCTGCAAAATTAAAGAAACTTGAAAAACAACTTATCAGGGGACAGAGAAGTCTGTCTCGAAAATATGAAAATTCAAAGAAAGGAGAGTCCACTCAAAGAGCGAATATACAAAAACAAAAGATTAAGGTGCAGAAACTTTATCAAAAGATAGATAATATCCGTACGGATTACATTAACAAAACAATCGCAGAGATAGTGAAAACCAAACCATCCTTCATTACGATTGAAGATTTAAATGTGAAAGGCATGATGAAAAACAGACATCTTTCAAAAGCAGTTGCGTCACAGAAGTTTTATGAATTCAGAATAAAACTTCAAGCGAAATGCAATGAAAACGGAATTGAACTTCGTGTGGTAGATAGATGGTATCCATCATCTAAAACTTGTCATTGTTGCAAAAATATCAAAAAAGATCTAAGGCTTTCAGATAGAATTTTCAAATGTGACTGTGGTTATATCGAAGACAGAGATCTCAATGCTGCACTTAATTTGAGAGACGCTATGACTTACGAAGTTGCATAAATAAACGCAAACGTAGGTATGTACCGAAGGCTATTTCGGGAATTTACGACTATGGAGTGTACAAGAACTTGTGAGTAGATATGATTTCGGTCAATCCAAAGCATACACGATGAAATAGTAAGTAAAACTCGTGAGAGTTTACATTATCTCGATGTGAGTATATTTAATCACATTTTGAGTGGCAGAACAGATGAATATAAAATTAGTAGCCGTAGATATGGATGGAACTTTGCTTAACAGTAAAAAAGAAATGCCGGAAGAATTTATTCCGTGGGTAAAAAGCCATCCAGAGATAAAGACAGTCATTGCCAGCGGAAGACAGTACTATACATTAGAAAGAGACTTTCTTCCAATCAGAGATAACCTTGCATTTATCGCAGAAAATGGAGGATTTGTTTTCGAAAAAGGCGAGATTATTTTTAAAGATGAGATAGACAAGCAGGACATGTTAAAATGTCTTGATATCATAGATAAAGTACCGTATGCAACACCTGTTATCTGCGGTGCGAAGTCTGCTTACATAACAAAAAAAGATGTGGATGAGGAAATCTACTATAATGTAGAAATGTACTACGAGAGAAGACAGATTGTAGAAGATTTAAGAAAAGTGGCAGACAATGATACAATCGTAAAGGTCGCTATCTATTTTAAGAAAGAAAAAGCTGAAGAATCCATGAAATATTTTGAAAATATCGGTGAGAAACTTACAGCCGTATTATCCGGAGCAAGCTGGATTGACATTGCCAACAAAACAGAAAGCAAGGGGAACGCAATCAAAGCTATATGTGAAAAGTACGGCATTGCACATACAGAAGCTATGGGATTTGGTGACTATTTAAATGATATTTCTCTGTTAGAAAGCTGCGGCGAAAGCTACTGTATGAAAAACGGACATCCTACCTTAAAAGCATTAGCAAAATATGTAACAGAGAAGACCAACGATGAAAATGGTGTAATGGAAGTGTTGAAAACACTTTAATTTTGCTAAATAGACAGACGAACCTGAAAGAAGCTGCATATCGCAGATGTAATCTCAATTTTGTGAGAAAAGTATCTTATAAAAGTTTCTCCTTGCAAATATTGATTTTGACTCAGTTGTAAAAAACACAAAGTCGCAAAATCAATATTTGCAAGGAGAAACTTTTAACGATACTATGTTCGCGCAGAATTGAGATTACATCTGCAGTATGCAGCTTCTTTTGGGTTCTGTTTCTTGGCTTTTCAAGAAAATTAAAGGTTTTCAGGGGGAACTCGAATCTCGACTCAGGTATTGATTTATCAAAAAACTTATTGACATTTTAGTGAGTTAAAACTAACATAAAATAGAAGAAGAATAAATATGTTAGCATAAACGCATAAGAGATGGGGACACCTAACACAGACTGTTTTGGACTAACATAAATTTATTTGAAATAGAGGAAAGAAAGTTAAGAGGAGAGTTTGAGTTTATGTTTTTGGAAATAAAACAGATTAAAAAGTCTTTTGGTATGGGTGACAGCCGGATTGAGGTGCTAAAAGGGATTGATTTGGAGATTGAGAGGGGAGAGTTTTGTGTTCTTCTTGGACCTTCTGGTTCTGGAAAGTCTACGTTGTTAAATATTATTGGTGGGATTGATGGAGCGGATTCAGGCAGTATTACCATTGATGGAGAGCGTATCGAAGATATGACAGAGAAGAAGCTGTCTTTATACCGAAGAAAGCATCTCGGATACATTTTTCAGATGTATAATCTGATTCCGAATCTTACAGTGAGGGAAAATATTGAGGTTGGTGCATATTTGAGTGACAAGCCGCTTGATGTGGATGAACTGTTACATACACTTGGTATTTATGAGCATCAGCGCAAATTGCCGAACCAGCTTTCTGGTGGACAGCAGCAGAGAACAGCAATCGGAAGAGCAATTGTGAAGAATCCAGACATTTTGCTTTGTGATGAGCCAACAGGAGCGTTAGATTATAATACATCAAAAGATATTTTACGCCTTATTGAGACGGTCAATCAAAAGTATGGCAATACAATCGTTATGGTTACTCATAATGATGCGATAAAAGATATGGCAGACAGAGTTGTCAAGTTAAGAGACGGTATGATTCGAAAGAATTATACGAATGAACAGAAAGTTCCGGCGATGGAACTGGAGTGGTAGGAGGAGCGAGATATGAAAAATCCTTTAAGAAAAAGGCTTCTTCGGGAACTACGGCAGGAAATGGGAAAGTATCTTGTTGTATTTATTCTGATGGTAGCAACGATTGGGTTTGTTTCCGGCTTTTTAGTGGCAGATGGAAGTATGCTGACTGCCTATGATAACAGTTTTGAAAAATATAATATAGAGGATGGAAACTTTGCCACAGAAGAAAAAGTTTATAAAAATCAGCAGGAAACAATAGAAGGCTATGGCGTAAAACTTTATGAGAATTTTTATGTAGAGAAAGCTCTTTCTAATGGAAGTACTCTTCGTATTTTTAAAAACAGGGAAGAGGTAAATAAAGTCTGTCTCATGAAGGGAAAAATGCCGAAAGAAATCGGAGAAATCGCCATTGACAGAATGTATGCAGATAATAATAAACTATCTGTTGGAGATACATTAAAAAGTGGAAAGAAGACATGGAAAATTACTGGTCTTGTTGCCTTGTCTGATTACAGTGCCTTGTTCCAGAATAATAATGATACAATGTTTGATGCGATAAAGTTCGGTGTGGGCATTGTCACAAAGGAAGAATTTTCTTCTTTTAATGAAAGCCAGCTTACCTATGATTACGCATGGAAATATAATAAAAAGCCAAAGAACGAAAAGGAGGAGAAGAAAAGGTCAGAAGATTTCATGGAAGATATCGGAAAAGATATCACGTTAGAGAGTTTTATTCCACAGTATGTTAATCAGGCGATTCATTTTACAGGAGATGATATGGGAAGTGATGAAGCAATGATCATTGTACTTCTCTATATTGTCATGGTGATTATGGCATTTGTATTTGGAATCACAACAAGTAATACGATTCGAAAGGAAGCCGGAGTCATCGGAACACTCCGTGCATCTGGTTATACGAAAAATGAATTGATAAGGCATTATATGTCCATGCCAGTTTTTGTAACTCTTATCGGAGCGGTTGTCGGAAATATTTTAGGTTATACCATCTTTAAAAATGTTTGTGCAGGAATGTACTATGGAAGTTATAGCCTGCCAACCTATGTCACAGTCTGGAATGCGAAAGCCTTTTTACTTACAACGGTTGTCCCAGTACTGATTATGCTTGTTGTCAATTACGGCATACTGCGCAGCAAGTTAAAGTTGCCGCCGCTTAAATTTTTACGAAGAGACTTAAGCAGGAAAAAGCAAAAAAGAGCATTGCGCTTAAGCTCGAGAATCAATATCTTTTCAAGATTCCGACTGCGTGTTATTTTCCAGAACTTTAGTAATTATATTGTATTGTTTGTCGGAATTGTTTTTGCAAATTTATTATTATTTTTTGGATTACTTTTGCCCTCTGTACTTGACCACTATCAGACAGACATTCAGAACAATATGTTGGCCAAATACCAGTACATGCTTTCTGTTCCGACCAGTGCAATGAGCGGCAATAAAATATCCAGTTTATTTTCTTTGCTGGAGTATTCGCTTGGAGCAAAAACAGAAAATGAAGATGCGGAAGAATTTTCTGCGTACTCGTTAAACACAACACCGAAAACCTTTAAGAGTGAAGAAGTCACTTTATATGGTGTGAAGTCCGATAGTAAATACGTTAAAATTAATTTAAAAGATGAAAAAGCAGATTTACAGGCAGATAGTAAGGTCACAGCCGATGCGTATATTTCTTCTGCCTATGCAGATAAATTTTCCTTGCAGCCGGGAGATATGATCACTTTAAAAGAAAAATACGAAAAAGATAAGTATACCTTTCGGGTAAAGGGTATTTATGAGTATAATGGAGGCCTTTGTATTTTTATGAACCAGAATCAGTTAAACCGTATATTTGACCTCGGCTCTGACTATTACAGCGGCTACTTCTCTGATACCGAAATAACCGACATCAGTAGTAAATATATCGGCTCCGTCATCGACTTAGATGCCTTAACAAAAATTTCCCGCCAATTAGATGTATCCATGGGAAATATGATGGGACTGATTAATGGATTTGCCATCGCCATATTTTTAGTACTTATTTACCTGCTCTCAAAAATTATCATCGAAAAAAATGCCCAGTCTATCTCTATGGTAAAAATACTTGGTTACAGCAATGGGGAAATCAGCAGACTTTACATCCTGTCAACATCACTCGTTGTCGTGCTGTGCCTGCTCTTAAGCTTTCCAGTTGAAACCATATTGATGAAAGGCATCTTCCGGGAGATGATGCTTCAGAGCTTATCTGGATGGATTGCCCTATACATTGACCCAAAGATTTATGTCAAAATGTTTGTAATCGGACTGGTAACTTATGCGGTAGTTGCATTGCTTGAGTATCGGAAGATTCAGAAAGTACCGATGGATGAGGCATTGAAAAATGTAGAATAAAAACTTTTGATTTGTAGAGTGGCAAAGCAGACGCCGCTACAGAAAAGTGATGGTCGGATTGCTAGAAGAATTATGAAGAACCTCTAAAAGATTTATTGATTTTGTTCCGTTGTGCTAAACGCTCCATTTTGCCCAATAAAGCAGAAACTTGCTCTCAAAACCTCCACTGGAGCTTTTTTCGACCTGCTAAGGCAGCAAAAACGAATGCGAAGTTTCTATGGTCAAAATCCCGCAGCACAAAGTCACAAAATTCAATAAATAATATTTCCGCTCACCGGCTACAGAGAGTTCTGCTGCTTCTTCTCTCTTTTTCTCCTTTTTGTACAAATTCCAAAGAACAATTACTAACAGAACCAACAATAGAAAGAACAGAAAAGATATTTCTCGTTCCTTTATATATCCCAATATCATACTCATTCAAAATCTGCCCCATTTATAAAATATTTAGCTATTTTCATTGAAATGTCCAACTATCCATTTATATGGTATCACAAGATAATGCAAAACTCAATATTTGACATTTTCTGATTTGCGAAGCAAAACTGATGTTCTCGAAGGGCAGCCGAGCAATAGAACCCCTATATGCCCTATTTCCTAATCACACTAATACAGGTGCCGAGACAGTCTACTTCATCCATTCGCCGAAGCAGCATATCTTTCCCTCTTCCATTCAGGCATTTTAAACAGTACATTTCTCCTTCCATTTTAAAATAGCGGAAATAAGCTTTCATTCCATCTGTAAAGACGGCGCATTCTCCTAATTCAGGAAAACGATTCTCTAATAATATCCTGTCTCCTTTACAATATGCAGGAGCAAAGTTATTATTAGTAATCTCAATAGCCAGATAAACCTTTTTAATCATTGTGTATTCGTCTTCTACCGTACAACTATTGTAATCAATACCATCTCCAATACGGCCTACTGGAATAAAACATGGGATTCTGTGTTTCATTTTACGCAAATTCAATCTTTCTTTTCTTGCTGCCTTACATTCTAACCGGGCAACTAAACGAATAATTGCCTTTCCATGATTCCCACACTCTCTATAATTTTCAAGAAGTTCTTCCTCTATGCCCTCCTGTCCTTCTGAATTCTCCGCCTCTTCCTCTGTCGTACTCATATCTTTTAATAAATACTCAACGGTAACTTCAAGCGCACTTGCTAATTGAAAAGCAGTCGATACTTTTGGATCTTTTACTTTTCTATAATAAATATTACGCAATGTCTCAAATGGAACTCCAGAAAGTTCCGCCAAATCCGTAAGGGATATATCCCTCTCAATCATTAATTCTCGAATCTTATCACTGAACATCTTGTCTCCCACGGGTCATTACTGACATAACTTTTTAAAAACTTTTATAATTGTTATGTTATTCCTAATATTTTATTATGTCAATATACATATTAAAATGTAAAAGATAACAAAAAGGAAGGGGATATAATATATGTCTAACGTTTTTATTGATTTTGCGGGAATTTTCCATGTTAAAGATGACCTTTTCAGATTTATCGACACTATGGAAGATCATCAAAAAGTACTTATTTTTACTATAAACAGTGAAAATGATTTTAAAAATGTTTTACGCATCGAAACCTCAGGAATTCAAAAACTTTTGATGCAAATCGGAATTCCCGCTAATATGCTTGGTTTTTCTTACATAGTAACCGCATTAGAACTTATCGCACTTGATCCTGATTATTTAAACCACATTACAAAAGGGTTATATGTCGATGTTGCTAAAAAATGTTCGAGTACAGCCGCCCGGGTCGAACGAAACATTCGGCATGCAATTGAAATTGGATTTTTAAAAGGTGATTTAGAAGAGATTGAGAAAATTTTTCATTGCTCCTCTTATTCAGATAAAGGAGCTCCGACGAATTCTAAGTTCCTTGCGGAGGTTTATTATTATATGGTGAATAATGAATTGTAGTTTACTGTTCCATTCGGTAAGCAAATGGCTAAACAGACGAATCCATGAAATAAAATAATCCATATCTGCGACTAAAGCCACAGATATGGATTATTTTATTTCATGGATTCGTCTGTTTGTCCGTTATTTAATGAATTAAATCATCATTGTCTATGTTCCACAGAAGCAATCAGTTCTCCACCCTGTTCGTCAATGACAATCGTATCCTGTGGATATACCTCGCCGGAAAGTATCATTCTCGCAGCAAGGGTATCGACATGTTTTGTCAGATATCTCTTCAATGGACGTGCACCGTATGCCGGTTCGTATCCATGTTCGATAACATAACTCTTGGCAGCATCGGTAAGATGAATAGAAAGTTCCTTGTCTTCAAGACGTTTGTTGACATCGGCAAGCATAAGCTCAATAATGCCTCCGATATTGTCTTTGGTAAGAGGTTTAAACATGATAATCTCATCAAGACGATTCAAAAACTCTGGTCTAAAGTGGGAACGCAGGTCATTCATGACCATAGTTTCTGCATCGGTCTTGATGTTGCCATTTTCATCGATTCCTTCGAGCAGATACTGGGAACCGATATTGGAGGTCATGATTAATATCGTGTTCTTAAAGTCTACTGTTCTGCCCTGAGAATCGGTGATGTGCCCATCATCAAGTACCTGTAATAGCACATTAAATACATCGGGATGTGCCTTTTCTATTTCATCAAAAAGAACAACTGAGTATGGTTTTCTTCTGACGGCTTCGGTAAGCTGACCGCCCTCTTCATATCCTACATATCCTGGAGGCGCTCCGATCAGGCGAGATACGGAATATTTCTCCATATACTCACTCATATCAATACGAACCATGTTCTGTTCGTTATCAAACAGGCTTGCGGCAAGTGCTTTCGCAAGTTCTGTCTTACCTACACCAGTAGGTCCGAGGAACATAAAGGAACCGATTGGCTTTGTCGGATCTTTAATTCCTGCTTTCGAACGGATAATGGCTTCAGTAACCTTTTCCACACCTTCATCCTGACCGACAACTCGTTTATGGAGTTCCTTATCAAGATTCAATGTCTTATTTCTCTCACTCTCGGTAAGTTTTGCTACCGGAATACCCGTCCAGCGGCTGATGATCGTTGCGATTTCATCATCAGTTACAGATTCATGAACCATAGAAGATTCTCTCTTCTTTGCACTTTCTTCCGCTTCCTCTAACTGTCTTTGCAATTCTGGCAATTTACCATATTGTAATTCTGCTGCTTTATTTAAATCATAATTGCGCTGTGCAATCTGAATCTCATTATTTAAACTTTCGATTTCTTCCTTTAACTTGGAAACACGCTCTACTGCGGATTTCTCCTGATCCCAGGAAGCCTTTTTCGACTTAAATTCCTCACGTAATTCGGCGAGTTCCTTTTGCAGATTTTCAAGACGTTCTACACTAAGACGATCCGTTTCTTTCTTTAAGGCTGCTTCCTCGATTTCTAACTGCATAATCTTTCTCTGCACTTCATCAAGGTCGGCCGGAAGGGAATCTAATTCTGTCTTAATCATCGCACATGCTTCATCCACAAGGTCGATTGCCTTATCTGGGAGGAAACGGTCGGTAATATAACGGTTAGATAAAACAGCGGCACTTACTAAGGCACTGTCTGCAATCTTTACACCGTGATATACTTCGTAGCGGTCTTTTAATCCTCTCAAAATAGAAATCGTATCTTCTACCGTAGGTTCATCGACCATAACCGGCTGAAAACGACGCTCCAATGCGGCATCTTTTTCAATATACTGACGGTATTCATTCAGTGTTGTAGCACCGATACAGTGAAGTTCCCCTCTGGCAAGCATTGGCTTTAACAGGTTTCCGGCATCCATCGCACCGTCGGTCTTACCAGCACCAACAATCGTGTGCAGCTCATCAATGAATAAAAGAATCTGTCCATCGCTGGCTTTGATTTCTTCAAGAACTGCTTTTAAACGTTCCTCAAACTCACCACGATATTTCGCTCCTGCTACTAAAGAACCCATATCAAGGGCAAATAATTTCTTATCCTTTAAAGAATCTGGCACATCACCTTTCACGATACGCTGTGCAAGACCTTCAACAACAGCTGTTTTACCAACACCAGGTTCACCAATCAATACCGGGTTATTCTTTGTCTTTCTGGAAAGAATACGAACGACATTACGAATCTCGCTGTCTCGTCCGATAACCGGGTCAAGCTTCTGCTGTTTAGCTCTCTCTACAAGGTCATAACCATACTTCTCCAATGTCTCATAAGTGGCTTCTGGGTTATCACTGACAACCTTCTGGTTACCTCTTACTGTAGACAATGCCTGAAGAAAACGCTCTCTTGTAATTCCATATGCCTGAAACAATTTCTTAATCTCTGTATTCGGATACTTCATTAAAGAAAGGAAAAGATGCTCTACAGAAACATACTCATCTCCCATTGCCTTAGCTTCATCCTCCGCACTCACAAGTACCTGATTCAAAGACTTACTGATATAAGTCTGTCCACCGGAAACTTTTGGCTTCTTCTCAACTGCCTGCTGTACCTGTGACAGAAATGCTTCTTTATTCACTTCCATCTTTTCAATTAATTTTAAAATCAGGCTATCCTCAATCGTAAGCAGGCTATATAAAAAATGTTCCTGATCGATTTCCGGGCTGCCATACTGATAAGCCAGTTTCTCACAGTTATTTACTGCTTCTAATGACTTTTGCGTAAATTTATTTATATTCATATAAGTTCCTCCTAACCCGAAGATGCTTATTTGTTCTACACTTCGTATAACATATATATATCACTATCTGTTAGCCATGTCAAGAGACGAGTGCTAATTTTTTGAGATTTTTTGGTGAAGCTTTGATTTTACGGGCTTCACAGGGATTTCTCACTTGCTTTCGCACTCGATTTTCTTGATTTGACCACATTTTTACGACAAGTCTTTGGAAAAATATATTCGTCTGATTTTCTTACCACATTTTACGACACAGTTTTATTGTGGGATAAGAATGTCATTAATGATTAACACACAGATTGCTGGAAATGCGTAATGCAATAGTAAAATATCACAAAAATCGAATGCAAATTTTGTAATGGGTTATGCGCTTAACCTTTGTAAATTCCACATTTATAATGTACCATATAATCATAATATTGCAGAAGAAGGGATGAAAAAGGATATTTTCTTATGATAAAAATGACATCTGATATCAAAGAAATTCCGGTATTTGCATCCATGTGGAATATGGATGGACTGATTCTGATTAGATTTTGTAAAGTTGATTATGAAAATCTTAGAAATCCGATATAATTGATTACCGCAAATTTATATTCTAATACCTTTTCCTGTTTGTTATCACCCAAGTGCCACATCCAGAATCATCATTAAACTAAACCCAACTGCAAAGAAAACCGTACCAATATCCGAGTGCTCTCCCTGCGACATTTCAGGGATTAGTTCTTCAACCACGACATAAAGCATAGCTCCTGCTGCAAAGCTCAGCAAATATGGTAATGCCGGGATTATCAGCTGTGCAGCAATAATTGTCAATACTGCGCCAATCGGTTCGACCACCCCTGAAAGTACACCACCTAAAAATGCCTTTCCCTTACTTTCTCCCTCTGCCCTAAGCGGCATGGATATAATTGCTCCTTCCGGGAAATTCTGAATAGCAATTCCAAGTGATAACGCAAGTGCACTTGTTGCTGTAATCTGTGCATTTCCAGCAAGAAATCCTGCATACATTACACCGACTGCCATACCTTCAGGGATGTTATGTAATGTAACTGCCAACACCATCATTGTAGTACGGCCAAGCCTGCTTTTCGGTCCCTCTGCCTGATCACTTCCAACATGAAGATGCGGAATCAAATGATCAAGTGTGAGTAAAAACAATATACCAATCCAGAACCCAGCAACTGCCGGAACAAATGACAAATCTCCCATCTTCTCCGATTGTTTCATGGCCGGAATTAGAAGACTCCAGATTGAAGCAGCAACCATTACACCTGCTGCAAATCCTGTAAGTGCACGTTGCACTGATTTGCTAAATGTTGTTCTCATAAAAAACACACATGCTGCACCCAGCGTTGTTCCAACAAATGGAATCAATATGCCAAAAAAAGTATTCATTCGCTTTTCACTTTCCTTTCTTTAAAACCGGAATAACTACTATTTTGTAGTCCTTCATACTATTTTTGATATTAGTTGCAACTAACCATTATGTATAAAAGAAACCATGCGAAAGTAAAACTGTAATTCCACACGGTTTTTTTCTGTCTTTTTAGTATATCACTTACGGAATGATATAACAACAGAATTCTTTTTCATTCTGCTATACCTCTGTTATTCTTTTCCCGGTCGCTGACACATCTGCTTACCATCACAGAATTTTCGGATTGTATCCATCAGTTCCGGTACATTTAATGGTTTTGACAGATGTGCATTCATCCCTGCCTCCATCGTCTTTTTTTTATCTTCTGCAAAAGCATTGGCTGTCATAGCTATAATCGGTATGCACGCTTTATCCTTATCTGGCAAATTTCTGATTGTCTGTGTTGCTTTATAACCGTCCATTTGCGGCATCTGGATATCCATGAAGATCATATCATATGTTCCTGCCGGCATTTTCAGTATTCTGTTCACACACTGAATACCATTCTCCACACGTTCTATCCTAAGACCGGCACGCTCAAGTATTGCCTCTGCAATCTCTGCATTTAAATCATTATCCTCCGCTAAAAGGATATTCCTGCCTTCAAGGATTTCATTTCCTGTTCCAGGCTCTTCAATATGCTTTTTTGCATAATATCTTTCATCCGCTATCCTGTGTTTTAATGTAACTGTAAAGGTGCTGCCCTTGCCAAGCTCACTCTCTACATCTATTGTTCCACCAAGCAGGTCAACATAATTCTTGACGATTGACATGCCCAGTCCGGTTCCTGCTATTTTGCTCTTTGTGGTGTTCTTCTCACGCGTGAATGCTTCGAAAATCTTTGTCAGATAATCCTGACTCATACCGATTCCGGTATCGCTGATTCTGATCCTCACTATCATGTATCCAGACTCATCACAATGTAATTCATCTACATATACCATAACAGAACCACCTGCTGGAGTATATTTTATAGCATTGCTCAGGATATTGACCAATATTTCTTTTACCTTGGTAACATCTGTCAATACATGCTCATGCTCTACATTCATCGTGTAATGAAGCGAAATATTCTTTTTCCTTGCTTTCTCATCAAATACTGCAAACAAAGATTTCCAGACATCTTCAATCCGGCAGTAATTCTCATCAATCTCCATCCTTCCGCTCTCAATCCGGGCCATATCCAGTACATTATTTATGATTGACAGAAGAAGATTTCCAGACTGCTGCAGTTTTTCCAGATGTTCTAAAGCTTCAGGTATGTCTTTTCCATTTAGTTCATTCTCCATAAGCTGTGCATAACCCAAAATTACATTCATAGGAGTACGGATATCATGTGACATATTGTTAAGAAAACTGGTCTTTGCGAGACTGGCATCCTCTGCTTTTTTCAAAGCGATTTCCAGTTTCTCATTAAGTTTTTGTGTATCATTTGCAGCAAGCTTTGCGGCAGCTTCTGCTTTCCTTGCCTTGCGTAAAAGTACGAGGATAATAACAATGATGCTGAGTGCAGAGAATCCTGTAGCGAGAAAAAAAGCAAGCATATTGTCTTTTACAAAGTCCAAAAATGTTACCTTATCTGCCGTACTGTCATAGATAGCAAGTGCGCTTGTAAGCATGCCAGACGGCATGCCCTTTAAAGTTTTATTCAGTATCGACAAAAGAGTTCCCTCTCCACCTTTTACTGCGAAGCATGCCTCCATTGTTTTTGTAAGTGGAACACTCTTGAAATCTCGATTGTTATCATATACCATCGCCTGACTTGCTCCCATGAGAAAACAGTCTGCTTTTTCATTAGTAATCATTTCAGCAGCCTCCTCAAACGAATCATAATCCACAAGATTCCATTGTGGATAACTAAAGGTAAGCTGCTGTTTTAAAGCTTCTTTTTCCTTTGGCACAGCTACTGTATATACATTACCCTCGTCAAAATTTTTCTCATCAGTTACTGCCATAAGATTGTAGCTCCAGGCTGTGTTTGTAAGTGCATAGCCTTTTTTTTCTGCAATATCAGGATTTCTGCCAGCATAAAAAATCATGTCAATTTCATGATTCTGCAGTGCCTGAAGCATTTCATCATAATCATCATAGTCCTGTATATTAAATTTCAGCGTCTGATTTCCCAGACAGTCTTTGGCATAGGAGACATATTCTGATAGCATACCGGTAAGTTTTCCAGTTGTTTCGTCCATGGAAAAGATTGCCGGATCATTGTTCAAAAATCCCATCCGGATGTCACCATGTTCTTCCAGCCAGGATTTTTCTCCACCTGTAAGACTCTGATTATAATCAAGTGTAAAATATTTCTTATACATATCTGCCTTAAAAAAAGGACTATCCTGATCCAGCTGACACATAGCATAGTCCAGCTCCGTCTTGATATCGCTACGCTCTTTATTTATTGCAAAATATATACCTGATTTGCCAATAGTGGTAACAGATGATATTCCCTGTTCAGACCAGATGGATTCCTCCAGAGATACAAAAGCATCAATCTCATGATTCGCTAATTTCTTTTCGACATCATTATCATTATTCACATTTACATGCTCTGTATGTATACCATTTTTATTTTCCCATTCTGTCAGCATAATTTCTGGCTCTGTATCCATGAGCGCACCTACACGTTTCCCGTCCATAAACTTAAAATCAGACATCCCAATATCCATATTCGATAAATCAGCATAAAGAATATATTTTTCCTCACCCATCGGTTCATCCGAAAAAAGCATCTTTTGTGCACGTTCATCGCTGTAAGAGATATCACCCATAATATCAATCTCACCATTTTCAAGCTTATCAAAACAGTCAGACCAGTCACATTTCACATACTCAAATTTCCATTCGGTATAACCTGACAGAGCTGCATGAGTTCGTAGCCATATCCTCGTCTTACACCGTTTTTGTCGACATAATTAAAGGTATCCTCAAATGAGCCGACACGAATGGTCTGTGCCTGTTTTTCATCATTATTCGTTTCAGCGGCCTGGCTGTGTACTGATAACATCATCCACATTCCCAGAACTAGCAATATACATACAAATAGTACGGCTGATTTTTTTCTACTTTTATCCATATTCCTTATTTCCTTTATCCGTGCGGATTTTCTGAAGTTCCAAACACCTGATCAAACACGCTCTAATCCAGCAGGTTGTTGTGTAAAGTACTGATTAACTCCTCTATAACTATCGGTTTGGATAAGAATCCATCCATACCATATTCCAAGGCTTTCTTCCTGTCTTCATCAAAGGCATTAGCAGTCATGGCAAGGATGGTGATTCCCGACAGTGCCGGATCATCCAGCGCACGAATCTGACGGGTGGCCTCGTATCCATTCATTACCGGCATCTGCACATCCATCAGCACCAGATCATACTTACCTGGAGTCGAATTCTTAACTTTCTCCACTGCCTCTGCGCCATTTTCGGCAGTATCAACCAGAAATCCATATTCTTTCAGAATTTCCACCGCAATTTCACTGTTCAGTTCGTTATCTTCCACAAGCAGTATACATCTGCCTCTGAAATCTGAACCTGCTTCTGGAAGAATTGAATCTTCTACTTCAGCCTGACTCTGGCCGATAGCAGTCATCAAGGTATCTCTGATATCTGACATGAACAGCGGTTTCGCACAGAATGCAGTCACCCCTGCTGCTCTGGCTTCTGCCTCGATATCTGACCAATCATATGCGGTCAGGATAATGATCGGTGTATCATCACCAAGGCTGCGGATCTGACGGGTGACTTCAATACCATTCATATCTGGCAGACGCCAGTCAATGATATAAGCGTGGAACGCATCTCCTAGTTCCATAGACTGCCGTGCACGGAGAACAGCTTCCTTGCCGGAAAGTGTCCATTCCGAACGCATTCCGACCCTTACAAGCATTTTTGTCACACTGTCACAGGTATTAAAGTCATCATCTACAACCAGTGCCTTAAGCCCTTCCAGTTCTGCGATTTTCTCTATACGTTGGCGCTCAGACTGAATCCGTAATGGCAGACAGACAATAAATTCGGTACCTTTGCCCTGTTCTGTCTGAACCTCAATAGTTCCGCCCATCATATCCACAATATTCTTGGTGATTGCCATGCCAAGCCCTGTGCCCTGGGTTCTGCTCACAGTGGAAGTCCTCTCCCTCTCAAAAGGAGAAAAAATTTTCTGCACGAATTCCTGACTCATACCGATTCCGGTATCCTTTACCCGGATCTCATACAGCTTACTGCCTTTTACTGCCTTCGGATACTGTTTCAGCCGGACAGAAACGGTTCCTCCTGCAGGTGTAAACTTAACCGCATTAGACAAAAGATTCAGCAGCACCTGGTTCAGCCGAGTCTTGTCACAGTAAACATCTTCATTTGTAACATCCATGACATCCATATAAAGTTCCAGCTGCTTCGCATGGATTTGCCCACTGATGATCGTCTTCAGATCATGAAGCACATCCGACAGACTGACCTCTGTCTCTTCCAGATGTATCTTTCCACTCTCAATCCGGCTCATATCCAATATATCATTGATCAATGAGAGCAGATGGTTACTGGAGGAAAGAATCTTACCCAGATAATCCTGGACTCTTTCCTGATTATCAATATTACTTACAGCCAGTGTGGTAAAACCGATAATCGCATTCATTGGTGTCCGGATATCGTGAGACATATTAGAAAGGAAAGTACTCTTTGCCTGGTTTGCTGTCTCCGCCGCATGTACCGCCTCAGAAAGTGCCTGGTTCATTTTCCAGTCAGAGGTACGATCCGACATAACCAGGATATATTTCCTTTTTCCGTTTACCTCACTGCCCATTACAATATTATGGAACCAGCGTTTTTCCCCTGTCTTCAGATGAACATATTCAAAATCCCATTCCCTCTGCTCATGAACCTGGATTTTCTCCATATAATTTTTCTCCGAATCTTCCTGTTCCTCTGGATGTAGTTTTCCCAGAATACAAATATCTTTACGAATCTGTTCTACCGTAATACCCAGCAGCTTTTCCGCATTTGGGCTGACGTAATCTGCCTGATATGTTTTTGCATCCAGCATCAGAAAGACGTCATCTACATTCATTGAAAGCTTTTGAAACAGCTCGTCCCTGTACAGAATCTCCGTATCCTTTTTCCTGAGGTTTATTCTGCCTTTTTGAATAATAAAACTAATAAGTAAAGCGGCAATACAGAGCACGACCGCACCAACAAGAAGTATCGTACTACGCTGCAGACTGTTCATACTGGCATTGACGATATCCGCCTGGACAAGTCCCAAAAACATCCAGTCCTGAATATCTGATTTTTCATAGACCAGATAATAGTTTCTTCCATCCAGATTTAGCAGCATTGCATCGGTACGTCTTGCTTTAAACTTCTCTGAAAGTTCATTAATTTCTTTTTCGGACATATCAGAATGCTCTCTCAGAACACCGAAGAAATTATACACGTTCCCCCATGCCTCAGAAGAATGATCAACCACAACACGGCCATCAGGATGAACAACAAAACTCTGGGCATTTCCATCAAAAGCAGAAATATCCAGTACATCTACGATATCA
>OGTL01000655.1_pt1 | contig 35348 bp, 37 predicted proteins | sample 1553601 | NCBI WGS metagenome assembly OGTL01 (sample SAMEA2580112, study PRJEB22360) | human gut metagenome | biome: human gut; feature: human-associated habitat; material: faeces | place: Denmark | collected 2008/2010 | reverse complement strand
CTGCCGCCTCCGTACTGTCCGCGCGGGCCGATGTCCAGCCGTTCTTCTCCATCCACGGTCAAGTTAGCCAGATCGTCGGCGCCCATGGTCACCTTGCATTCGGCCGTTTCATCAGGCCCCAGCTCCCTGACTTCAAAATCCCAGTCCCAGCTTCTTTCAAAAGCGTCCGTTGGCGCTTGTTCGTCGATCGCGGAGGGAGCTCCGCTATTGGAATTGCTCATGCCCGTCAGGGAATTGACATCGTTATCAAAGGATTGTTCTTTCATGGTTTGAATCGGATTAGCTATTGAAACGCAAACATTGCATCATCCCAATCTTGGAAAAACTGCAATAATTTTTATCCGTTCCTTATCCATAACAACAAAACCTCCTGTTTCAACACGTCCAACACGGGATGCCCCCTAGCCTTAGCCGTGTTCAATATATGGTGACATTTCTTCTCTGCGCACTTCCGAATGGAAAACTCTGGCCCATATGGAAAATTCCGGAAGCAGCATATCCAAATGGCCTTTAACTGCACGCCATGAAACACAGCAATTTTTCATTTAACATGAATTCATGAAATCTTCAACAGAAAAAAAGCATGATCTCCCTGAATTAAAAAAGAAATCCAAAATCCATAAAAACGGCTATCGCCTTCGGGCATGTTCAGCATCCCTGACATATCCGAACGGAAAGAAAGCAGGATAAACTACCCACATCCGAGCATCCATTCCTGAATTTTACAAGGAAAGCTGCTCCTTCAAACGCTCCAGCAGATTGCCGCAACCGTCCTGCAGCAATTTTACCACATGCTCAAAGCCTTCCTGCCCCCCATAATAGGGATCCGGTACTTCTTCATCCGGAAAACGAGTCGTGAAAAAACACATGGGCACTATCTTGCCTGTCCACTGTCCCTTTTTATCCAACCGTTTCAAATCCCGCAGATTTTCACGGTCCATTCCCACAATCAGGTCAAATTGTTCCAAATCCTCTTTCCGCACGGGGCGCGACTTAAGTCCCGGATCCTCATATCCGTATTTTTTCAGTGCCGTCAGCATCCGGCTATCCGGGGGACAGCCCCGATGGTAACCGATCATTCCGGCGGAATCGCTCTCAACCAAATGTTCCAAACCTTGTTCTGCGACCATTTTTTTGAAAATGATTTCAGCGGCAGGAGAGCGGCAGATGTTGCCCAGACAGACAAACAGGACTCGGTAAGGTTCGGGAGCATTCATGGACGTCATTTCTTTTTCAGGATAGGCAGGCGGCAGCCCCATTTCAAGAGGGAAGAGTTTATGCATGGGAAACGGAAACGCCCATGAATATTGCATGGGGCAGAGAAAGGAACTGTGCCGCTCATTCAAAAATAAGATTCTCCTGTGTTTCGGCTTGCGTCAGAGGATGTCCGGCTGTAGATTATCGCATGGCAGATTTCCCTCTTGGATTAAGTTTTGATGACGTGCTCCTGCTGCCCCGCCTGAGCGCGATTCTTCCCGGCGATGCGGACATCAGTTCCCAGCTTGTTCCCGGCTTTGACATGAAAATCCCCGTGTTGTCCGCGGCCATGGATACCGTTTCCGAATCGGAACTGGCGATTGCCCTGGCGCGGGAAGGCGGCCTAGCCGTCATCCACCGCAACAACCCCATTGACATCCAGGCGGCCATGGTTTCCCGCGTGAAGCGTTTTGAAAACGCGGTCATCCCGAACCCCGTCACGGTCAACAAGGACATGACGCTGGAAGAAGTCCACCAGATCATGATGGATCAAGGTTACTCCGGCTTCCCCGTCGTGGATGCCAACCGCAAGCTGGAAGGTATCATCACCGGCCGCGACATGCGCGGCGTGGACGATTACCAAAATGTCCGGGTCAAGGACGTAATGACTCCCCTTTCCCGCCTGATTACGGCAGCTCCCACCACGACCATTGAGGAAGCGCGCCACATCCTTTACACCCACCGCATTGAAAAGCTTCCTTTGGTGGATGAACACGGCGTGCTGGCCGGCCTTATCACGGAAACGGACATTCAGAAGCGCGCCATGTTTGCAGACGCTTCCAAGGATGAACACGGCCACCTGCGCTGCGGCGCCGCCGTGGGTGTCGGCCCCGATTATCTGGACCGAGCCAAAGCCCTGATTTCCGCCGGAGCGGACGCCCTGTTCATTGACGCCGCCACAGGACACACGACCCGCGTGATGGACGTGGTTTCCAACCTTCGCAAGCTGACGGACCGTCCCATCGTGGCCGGCAATGTGGTTACGGCGGAAGGAGCGGCCGATCTCATCAAGGCGGGCGTGCAGGCCATCAAGGTGGGCGTGGGCCCCGGCTCCATTTGCACTACCCGCGTCATATCCGGCGTGGGCATGCCCCAATTCACAGCCATTCAGGAGGTAGCCTCCGTGGCGCGTCCCGCGGGCGTCACCGTCATTGCGGACGGCGGCATTCGCTATTCCGGAGACATTGTCAAAGCCCTGGCCGCAGGCGCCGACCTGGTGATGCTGGGCGGACTGCTGGCAGGTACGGAAGAAAGCCCCGGCAAGGTGGTTCATTACCAGGGCCGCCACTTCAAGCAGTATCGCGGCATGGGCTCCCTGGGCGCCATGCGCCGCGGCTCCGGCGACCGCTACGGTCAGAACAGCTCCGGCAAGCTCGTTGCGGAAGGCGTGGAAGCGCGCGTTCCGTATAAAGGCATGCTGGCGGACGTGGTATTCCAGCTCATGGGCGGCCTGCGCTCCGGCATGGGTTATCTGGGCGCGCACAATCTGGAGGAACTCCGGAACAAGGCCCGGTTCGTTCAAATCACCTCCGGCGGGCTGAAGGAAAGCCATCCCCACGATATCACCATCACGGAAGAACCCGTCAATTATTCCTGTTAACTCCTCCCTCACATGGACGACAAGCACCTCGTAGCCGTCATTGACTTCGGCTCCCAATACACCCAGCTCATCGTACGCCGCGTGCGCGAACTGGGCTACATGGCCAAGCTGTATGCGCTGGAAGACCTGGACCAGATTCACGAACCCGGCGCCGTCATCCTTTCCGGCGGCCCCAAAAGCACCACGGACGTAGACGCCCCGGACATTGACTTTGAATGGCTCCAAAGCCTGAATGTCCCCGTCCTAGGCGTGTGCTACGGCATGCAGCTGCTGAACATCAAGCACGGCGGCACCGTAAAAGCCAGCAACAAGCGGGAATACGGCCCCGCCGCCCTGCTGCCGGAAACCTGTGCGGGCCTGTACCGGGACATGTCCCCTTCCTCCCAGGTATGGATGAGCCATTCGGACACGGTGGACCATCTGGCGGAAGGCTGCCGCGTAATCGCCCGCAATGCGGAAGGCGTCCCTGTCTCCCTCCAATGGGGAGAAACCACCTTCGGCATCCAATTTCATCCGGAAGTGACTCATTCCCATGAAGGGCGCACCATCCTGCGCAACTTCCTTTCCTGTGCGGCCAATCTTAAAAAGTTCGACATCGGAGACTTTAAAAGGGAACTCATCCGGGAAATCCGGGAACGCGTAGGCAACAGGCAGGTGGTCTGCGGCGTCTCCGGCGGCGTGGACAGCACCGTTCTGGCCGTTCTGTTGCATGAAGCGGGCGTGAACATGCGCGCCATCTTTGTAGATAACGGTCTGCTCCGCAAAAACGAGGCAGAGGAAGTGCGGGCCAATTTCGCCCGTATGAACGTGGAAATTGAAACGGTGGATGCCTCCGAACGCTTCCTGGCGGCTCTGGACGGAGAAAGCGATCCGGAAAAGAAACGCCGCATTATCGGAGGCCTGTTCATCGACGTTTTCTGGGATGCCGTGGGAGACGCGGAAATGCTCGCTCAGGGCACCCTGTACCCGGACGTGATCGAAAGCGCCTCCAACGCCAAATCCAAGGCCTCCGTCATCAAGACCCACCACAATCGCGTGGAACGCGTGCTGGAACTCCAAGCGCAGGGGAAAGTACTGGAACCCTTGGCGGAACTGTTCAAGGACGAGGTGCGGGAACTGGGCGCCTCCATGGGCATCCCGCATGACATTCTGTGGCGCCACCCCTTCCCCGGCCCCGGCCTGGCCGTGCGCTGCCCCGGCGTAGTCACCAAAGAACGCCTGGACATCATCCGGGAATGCGATGCCATTTTCATCGGCAATCTGAAAAAATACGGCTGGTACGACAAAGTCTGGCAGGCCTATGCCGGCCTCATCCCCGTAAAAACGGTGGGAGTGAAGGGGGACGAACGCTCCTATGAATGGGCTACCAACCTGCGCGCCATCGTGTCGGAAGACGCCATGACGGCGGACTGGGTGGAACTCCCCCCGGCCCTGCTGAGGGAAACCAGCAACCGCGTCCTCAATGAAGTAAAGGGCATCAACCGCGTCCTTTACGACATCTCCACCAAACCCCCGGCTTCCATTGAGTGGGAGTAATTTCGCAGAGGGACTTTCTCGGCTGTAGAGCCGTAAAAGTCTGATTTTTGCGAAGTTGCGCCAACGATTTGGCAACAAGAATTCATCATTCATAATTAAAGAGCTAACTGATTTTGATTAAATCAATTAGCTCTTTTTTGTTTTTATATGATATAACATCCATTTGCGAAATGACATCTAATATTTTAGGAAGAAAATATGATAGCTCACGAACAACATCTTGAATTGTTCGATGGAGACGTTGTTTTCAGCCGAATGACCATTACATTTCGTATTTGTCTAATAATATCAAAAAATCCGAAATTTTAATTCGGCAACCTCAAAACCAAGCTCCCTAAAATATGTGGTATTTGATTTTACCCTCTCTAAAAATTCTGTAAACTTATCATGTGCACAACGTGCTTTTATTACCTTTCGTTCAAAAGACTCATATACATCCTGTTCTTCTGTAGAAACTAAGTAAGCATGATGAGCTTCACATAAAATTTCATCAAAAGCATTTCTGCGGACACACTTAACATCACGTTCGCAGAAAGCAGATTGTTTTTATCTCCGTATTCACATGCTTCAAACAAACACTGTTTCTGCAGAGCATCGATTTTGTCATTGCTGATTACAAATTTGAGAAAATACTATATTTTTCTAACACAAAATGTTTATTTTAAATTCAACATCTTCCGACTGAATTGCGAGCATCCCAACAGAATGTGCTCCTAAAAAGTAATAGGTATCATCGTTGATATATAATTCGTACGCAATTTTGATAGTTTTTCTATGTTTTCTTGTACTTTGGACTTGCAAGCAATAAAAATTCTGAGACTTACGTATAGCTTTTTTGATACGATATAATTCCTGAAAATTCATGCTGAAATTCATATATAAACCTTGACAGCTACAAGATTGATGTAAGTTCACTATTACCTTCATTTTCCAAATCTATGATTATAGAGGCTAACGCTTATCTCTTTCTGAAACGGTATACATACTCATAACTCCTATTCCTTATCATTCTTAAAACATCCACCAGTATATTACTAAGCCCCTGCAGCGACGCCTTTGCCCAACGCTGAGTGGTATCAAATTCGGGATAACAATAACGCCAACGGTCATATTCCGATGGAGCAATGCTTGTCATTGATACCGTTACTATGGGAAACGAGGTTGCCGACAATATGTATCAGCAGCCAGATCTTGATTAGCTAATTTATAGCAAGCCTATTGAATATGCCCAGCTTGTTCTCAGTAGTGAATCTGACAGGTACGCCGAAGCATCGGCTGATGGATTGACACAACAACTAATAACTAATCACCATGCCGCCCGAGGAAACATCACAATTCCTGCGGGCGATACCCATTGTCACAAAAAAGATACAAATTATCTTCCGAAATGGTATTGCTATTATTCGAGTTTTAGAATATAATATTATTAGTTACACATGGAGGTGCAATTATGGAATTTATGTCCGCAAGAGAAGCTGCTGATAAATGGGGGATTTCCCAAAGACGAGTTGCGGTTCTTTGCTCTGAGAGCCGAATAGACAATGCCATAATGGTCGGCAATATGTGGATTATACCGACTACTGCCGAAAAGCCGATTGATGCGAGAAGCATCCGCTATGTGCAGAGTAATGGCAAAAAAGTGAAACCTTTTTTGAAATGGGCAGGCGGCAAAGGTCAACTCCTTTCAGAGATTGAAAAATATTATCCCTTTGCAGATGGAAAAATCACAAAATACGCCGAACCATTTGTCGGTGGCGGGGCCGTCTTGTTCGATATTTTAAGCAAATACGACTTGAATGAAGTTTATATTAGTGACATCAACGCTGAACTTGCCAATACCTATCGCATTATTCGAGACGATATTGATAAGTTGATTGCGATGCTCACAGTGATGCAGAATGAATTTGTTCCGACGGACACCGAGCTCAGAAAAGCATACTACCTCACAAAGCGTGAGCGTTTCAATGATTTGAAGGTCAACAGAGACGAAACCATCAATATCGAAAAAGCAGCATTGATGATTTTCCTCAATAAAACCTGCTTCAACGGTCTGTTCCGTGTGAATAAAAAAGGACTTTTCAATGTTCCAATGGGTTCTTATAAAAATCCGATGATTTGTGATGAAGATAATCTTTGTGCGGTATCAGAGAAACTTCAGAACGTGACCATTGTATGCGGTGATTATAGAAAATCAGCAGACTTCATTGATGAAAACACCTTTGTTTATTTCGACCCTCCTTATCGTCCTATCACCGATACTGCGAGTTTTACCGCATATACTGAAAACCTATTTAACGATGAAGAACAGATCGAACTTGCACAGTTCGTTGATGATATGCACCAGCGAGGGGCAAAGGTGGTAATCAGTAATTCTGATCCAAAGAACTTCAATAAAGAAGATGACTTCTTTGACAATATCTATTCCTCTCACAGAATTAAGCGTGTCGAAGCGACTCGTATGATTAACTGCAACAGCGAGGCAAGAGGAAAAATAAAGGAATTGCTCATATCAAATTACTAAAGAACGTTGGTTATGATAAAGAACGGAAAAGGCGGCGGAAACACGAAAACAGGACTTGTTTTTGAGGGAAAAACAGACTTGTCTACTTTCTTAAATCGCCAAGAGGGCTACAAAGTTGAAACCGGCGAAGTCTTTTATAACGGAGAAAAAGTAGCAAGAGTATTCAAAAAATATGGTTTTTACAAATATCTAAAAGAAATCGGCATCGATTGGACAAAAATCATCTCAAAAAGACTCTTGCCCGATGACAGCATCTATGTAATCATCAACAACACTCTATTTATTATTGAATGCAAATATCAACAGGTCGAAGGCTCTGTGGATGAGAAACTGCAAACCTGCGATTTTAAGAGAAAGCAGTATCAAAAACTGATGGCACAGGTAAATATTGATGTCGAGTATATTTACCTTCTGGCCGAGTGGTTCAAGAATCCGAAATACAAGGATGTGCTGGATTATATCATCAGTATGCGATGTCACTACTATTTTGAATATATACCACTTGCAAAATTGGGACTGCCAGTACCACCGAGCAGTGAGGAGGAATGACAAATGGCAAGAAATTTAGTACATGGTTAGTCAGTTTCCGTGACAGCATTACTGACTACGGCTATTACATTGATTTTGCAAAAGTCCATCGTAATGTTATGGTATCAAGGTGGACTGAACATTCCCAATTCTCTTATCGGATCTAAGAATATCAATGAAGATTTCAAGGCTCTTATTAATAAATATCCTGAAGTTTCGAAATGTATCCATCTGCTCTTGGCGATTAGATCAAATGAAATATACTGCCAGGACGAAAATGGGGGTTATTTGTATCAGTTTAACTTCAGGGAATATCCTGCGAACAGTCATGACCACTATGAGCGTTATTCCTATTTCATGAAGCAGACAGGCCTATTTGACCTGCTTTCAAATCATATCATCAACAATCTCTTGTTGACTATGCTACTGGCGTTGAAACGGGCCATTGATTCCAATGGCCGTAAAAATAGAGACGCTCATTTGATGGAAGATTTGGTGAAAAGCTTCATCAAAAAAAGCTGATTTTATAAAGGGTGTAAACTACTTCAAAGAGATGCACATACATCAGATTACCGACAAATGAGGCATCGACCTTTCTGCACTTTCTAGCCAGAGCAAAATGGAAAAGCATTTTGATTTTGTTGTGAAAACTTCCACTATGATTTACGGCATCGAAACCAATTTCTACGGCAGTTATGGAAGCAAGCTTAATGAAATCGCCCGTAACTATAACACGCTTACCGCGAAGGCTGATACGATTGATGGTTTTACCTTTGTTTGATTTACTGACGGTAAAAGCTGGACAAGCGCCCGTAACAACCTTGAAGAAACTTTTGATATGATAGATAACATATACAGTATCAAATATTTGCAGGATTTCATTATTTGCTACAGAGGTTTTTAAATAAGAAGTATTATGATGACAAACAAGATATTCAAATACAGAGTAAATTTAGTGCCGTTAGAAATTCTCAATCAGGAGCAAAGGGCTTTTAGAGAAGATTTGTTGAACATACCATATTTGCTGTATGAAGTTGAGCAGTTAGCAACAGGCGAAGTAATTGCAATCAACAAACCCGGCGGGAAAAGAAATTTTGGCAAGTTGTCACGAGATGACTTTATGGTTTTCATTTATAATCCAGATGAAGAAAGTCTGTGGCTGATAAGCCATAATGAAATTAGTGATGATATTACTAGAAAGTATGGATATGATGCTCAAAGTGCTATTCTCCTTATCGAAGCTTTATATTGTGTTTGCTGTGGCGATGAACCAGACGTTGTAATCAATAGAATGCACCTCAGAGATACGGTAGGAATTCCCATTGAGACCATCTTGAAGGTGTATAAATGGATTTGGGGACAAGAAGATTGTAATTATCCAACTAAAGCTGGTAGGTGGTTTTCTATGAATGCTCTTTTTGACAGATTTGGTCTTCGCGCAGAGGATTTTAGATGATGGCAAAAAAAATTACAAAATGGGAGCCGGAAAATTTCGAACTTGAAATGACCACACATTGGTCTTTCCCGAAACGTGGCGATTGGGCAACGCATGATGCAAAATGGCGTGGGAATTGGTCACCTTACATCCCTCGAAACATTATCCTTAGATACTCCCAGGAAGGAGATTTGGTGCTTGATCAGTTTGCAGGCGGTGGGACAACACTGATTGAAGCGAAACTGCTCCGCAGAAATATCATCGGTGTCGACGTTAATGATGTAGCGCTCACAAGATGCCGTGAGAAAATTGATTTTGAACATGAGGGTGCTGACGGCAAGGTATATCTTCACAAAGGTGATGCCCGCCGTTTGGATTTCATTCCGAGTAGTAGCATTGACTTAATCTGCACACATCCGCCTTATGCTGATATTATTCAGTATAGCGAGGATATTGAGGCGGACTTATCTCACCTCAAGATTAAGGACTTCTTGAAAGAAATGAAAACGGTAGCCCAAGAGAGCTACCGTGTACTGAAAAAAGACAAGTTCTGTGCAGTGTTGATAGGCGATACCCGCCAGAAGGGACACATGATTCCGATGTCTTTTGATGTGATGCGTATTTTTGAGAATGCCAATTTTAAGCTGAAAGAGCTTATCATCAAAGAACAGCATAACTGTAAAGCAACGGGGTATTGGAAAACAAACAGCGTGAAGTATAATTTTTTACTGATTGCCCACGAGTATCTGTTTGTTTTCCGAAAGTAAGGTTTAGGCTAATCCAGACTCATAAAGTTCTTCAAAAAGCATTCTGCGGCCAGAATAGTTCCAATAGGCGCAATCTTGTTCCATAAACAACCATTTAATGGCTAAAAGAATGATTTGAATAGGATGTTTAGTGCCTTCAACATCGAGGAAATATGCGTTGATATGGGTTAAATCAATGTCGTCACATTCGTAAATGGAGACAATGGCATCTCTGACAGCATCGTATTCATCGGGGCACTCATTTCTACAGCAAATTAAAGCTTCAAAGATATCATTATGGCTGGGGTTGCTGTATCTCCTATTCTTTTTGAAGTACATGCCCTGCACGTTTACGGTGAAATCGAATCCCTTGTTAAGCTGAGTAGGACGCTTCAAAAAGATTCCATAATCGCCATATGACTCAACATTGTACTGATAACGAGAGGCATCATCACCCCTGCCAATTCCTGCTTCTTCTTTCAAGAAACAGGAAATAAGATTTTGTCTCTTTTGAGAGCGATTACCGGACGGTAATCTATAATTACAAGTGTAAGTAGACATAGTTTAATCCTCCAAAAACAGTTTGTATGTTTCAATTCCGAGCGCATCAGCGATGCGTTGGATGTTTTCAAGAGAAATGCTTCTGCGATAATATTCGATTGCACTGATATAAGTCCGGTGCATACCGCATTTATCTGCAAAAGCCTCTTGAGATATACCCATTGCGGTTCTGTACTTCTTCAAGTTAGAACCAAAAACTTTTACAATATCCATAGTTGCAATCCTCCATAATATATATTATTTGAAGGATAATCCATTAGTAATGTATTAAGTTCTTCATATTACTCTTTCATCAATGTTATATTATTATTCGAATCTTTACATGATGGATAAAAACCCATACGATAAAAAGTTTGTTTTTTATTATTATATTCGAATGTTTCTACTTTAATAATATTTGGTTTTTGAATATCATCAAACTTAACTATAGAGTCATAATTGCTTGAATGGCGGATTCCAGTCTTTGACATGATTTGGTATTCTAATATTCATAATGTATTAATTTTTTGTTTATACATTCAGTAATTTCAACGGGATCAACCCCAAGTACCTGACAGATCAATAGGACTTCTGTAAATGTTAGATACCTTTCACCGGACTCATATTTGGAAACAAATGTCCGAGTGTTATCCAACAGTAAAGAGAGTTTGAGTTGGGAATATCCCTTCTCAATCCGCTTTTGTCGCAGAAGCGTTCTGAGTGTTTCTTCAGGGACACTGCTACGATCTCTTTTCATTACCGAAGTATAGCGGAATTTTTAAATCCCCCAAATTAGGGGATTTGTTGTTTACAGGTGTCATAGTTCTTGTTATCTATATAACCGAATCTCCCAAAATGGGGGATAACAATGAATAAGAACTATGAAGACATTATTACTTGGAATAGTCCTGGCATCCTTGGCACTGCTTACCTCATGCAGCAAGTCATTATCCAATGGAGATGGAAACAGTTCGGAAGCTCCATTGACACTGGAAGGAAAAACTCTCATGGGAAGCATATATGTAGACTATCAGGAAGGTGATGGTTGGGAATTGGAGGCAAAGGATTTTGTTTTCAGCACCGGAACCGTCACGTTTGGCGCAGTCGAATATGATGCCGATGACCATGAAACAACCAGAACGATTACAGGTAGTTATGTTTTTGAAAAGACCGGAACTCATACAGGAACCTTGCAGATTGAGTCAAATTGGGTAGGGTTTCATCTTAATTTGACGTTTAATGGTAGTAATGTTGCCGCTGAAGGAACGATGAAAGAGAATATGGGAAAGGAATTACCTTCAAAGGGTACATTTGATAAGAGGTAATTTATTTATTACAAAAAAACACTGACTAGGTATTCTAGTCAGTGTTTTTGTCTAAATTATTCAAATAAAAAAGAAATGACAGAAATATTTTAAAATAATATTGTTAGTCAAGTATATAGGTCTCCTATTTTAATATCCTTGGTGAATCAAAAGACGAAACTATCGAAGATTCTTTCTTGACAATAGAAGAAAAAATAATATTTTGAAACTTATTAAGTTGGATAAATGATGAATCACACAGTATTTCAGATGATTTGTATATTGATAGCTAGGCAGATTCGATAGACCGTATAAACAAACATTCAAAGAAGTTTTTGTTAAAATGATGATGGGAGAAGTATAAAAATCTCTTCAACGATGTGTTTCGTGGCAACGTTTTGGCAACAAAAAATCAAGAAAGGAGAAAATAATGACTGAACTGGAAAAATGCATGGCGGGCGAATGGTACGACTGCCATGACAAGGTGTTTCTGGAATTCAAAAACAAGACGCACCGGCTCCTGATGAAATACAATTCCCTCCCTTACGACCATAAGGAGGAAAAGCGCCAGGTGCTCAAGGAAATGCTGGGCAGCGTCGGCACCAAGGTCTCCATCGGTCATTCCTTCATCTGCGATTACGGCCGCAACATCCATATCGGGAACAACGTCACCGTCAATACGGGCTGCACGTTCGTGGACTGCAACAGGATCACCATCGGCAACAATGTGCTGATCGCCCCCAACGTACAGATTTACACCGCTACACACCCCATTGAGCTGAATGAACGCCTCACTCCCGTGGAAACGGATGAAGGAATCGAATACATCCGCCATACCTACGCTCTTCCCGTAACGATAGAAGACGGTTGCTGGATTGGCGGCGGCGTCATTATCCTGCCCGGCATTACCATCGGAAAAGGAAGCGTCATCGGAGCCGGCAGCGTGGTCACCAAAAATATTCCTCCCGACAGCCTGGCGGCGGGGAACCCCTGCAAGGTTATTCGTAAAATCAACGGAAGTCGGGAACAATGATTAAGCTGATCGCTTTTGATCTGGACGGAACCATTGGGGACACGGTCCCCATGTGCATCAGGGCATTTGAAAAAGCAGTTTCTCCCTATGCCGGACACACGCTGAGCGAACGGGAAATCACGCAGACTTTCGGCCTGAATGAAGTAGGAATGATCAAGAAAGTTGCTGGAGAAAAATGGCGGGAAGCTCTCCATGATTTCTACCCGGTTTATGAAGAAATGCATCAATCATGCCCGTCTCCGTATGAAGGTATACGTGAATTGATAAAAACCTTGCAAAAGGCTGGCGTGCTTGTCGCCCTGATTACCGGGAAGGGAGACAAAAGCTGCCGCATCACGCTTGAGCAATTCGGCATGCGGAATTTGTTCTGTTCCATCAAGACCGGAACGGAAGACAAACCAAACAAGGCGGAAGCCATTGAAGAACTTCTGCATGACTTCCGCTTGAACAAAGATGAATTTTACTATATCGGGGATGCGGTTTCGGATGTGGCCGCTTGCAACAAAGCGGGAGTGACCTGCCTGTCCGCCGCCTGGGCAACGACCGCAGATGTCAGCGGATTGAAAAAAGCCAACCCCTCAAAGGTTTTTCCCAGCATAAAGGAATTGACATTATTCCTGTCCATTGAGAAATAATTAGGAGGTCTTTTCCGACTAATAAAAACATTATGAAATTTCATAGGATAGTTGTTCTCATTGATGCTGATAATACCAATCTAGCTAATCTTGAAAAACTCATACAATACATATCCACTCGTGGACGTATTGTGGTCAAAAGAGCTTACGGTAATTGGAGTGAAAATTTAAAGGATAAGAAATCTGCACTACAACAGTCTGGTTTTAAAACAGAGCATTATTTCAATTGTGTTCCCGGAAAAAATGCAACAGATATAGCATTAGCTATCGACGCCGTAGATTTATTACATAAAAATTCTTACGACTCCTTTGTTATTGTTTCAAGTGATAGTGATTTTACACCTCTTTCTATCTACCTTAAAGAATCAGGAGTTTATGTAATAGGATTTGGAAAAATCGATGCTTCTGAAGCTTTTAAAAACGGCTGTGATGAATTTAAAGATATAGAAAAAATTCCTACTAGTGAATCAAATTCTCAACATTTGAAGAATACCGCCCCGTCTGCAACAAAAAAAGATCCTTTAGAGATAATCCATAAACATCTTCAACAATGTGCGGTAGACAATAAGAAAGACGATGGGTACACATCTGCAAGCGATGCTGGTAAATATCTTCGACAGCACATCCCTGATTTTACTCCAAAAACCTATGGATACAAGAATCTTACTAATCTTTTAGAAGACTTTCGCAATCTCTATGCTATTGAAAAACATCCAATTCCCGGTAATAAAAACGCTGTTAATGTTAGCTATAAACTCTGCAACTCTACAAACAATTCAGCATCCTGATTTAATCCGTATCTGATTCCTTCCATGGATACCGGCGCCGTCATCCTCACCTCCTTTCTCTCCACCATTCCCGTTTATCTTTTCTTTGCTACGGGTTTCTATCTGCGCCACAAGCAAGTCATCCAGGCAGACCACGACGCGCCCATCATGCGCATCGCGATGGATGTGGCCTATCCCTGCCTCGTCTTCCACAGTATCATGAAGTACATGGTGCTCTCCGGAAATGAGACGCTCAGCAGCGTTTCCTTTTCCCTCCAGGCCATTTCAGCCGGGGCCCTGGAACTTCTGCTGGGCATCGCAGCTGCATGGCTGGTCGCTAAACTGCTGCGCATGCGCATCGGCACGGGCCTGCGTACGTTCACCCTGACGGCGGGAGTGCAGAACTACGCTTTTTTCGTCATTCCCATCATCCAGATGCTGTTTACCGCCGGCAACGACCCCACGCTGGGCGTCCTTTTCGTCCACAATGTAGGGTGTGAACTGGTCGTCTGGAGCATCGGCGTTATCATTATCGCAGGCGGTCCGGGCAACCTGAACATGGGCGTCTTTTTCCGCGGGCCCCTGCTGGCCGTCATCGTGGGTCTGGCGCTCGCCTGGTCCGGCCTGGGAACCTATGTGGCCCAACCGCCCCTGATGAAGACTTTTGAAATGATCGGCAACTGCGCCACGCCCCTGTGCCTGATCCTGTTCGGATGTTCCATGCGGGATTTATGGCATAACATGAAGTGGGAACCCAAACCCATCATCTGCGGCCTGCTGACGCGGCTGGGGCTGGCCCCTGCACTGCTGCTCCTGATGGCTTATTTCCTTCCGGTGGATGATTATATCAAGCGCGTCATCATCATCCAGGCAGCCATTCCCTCCGCCGTCATTCCGGTCATTCTGGCCAAACGTTTCGGAGGCCATCCGGACCTGGGCACTCAAATCCTGCTGACAACGACGGTGGCTTCTTTCCTCACACTGCCCTGCTGGCTGGCTCTTGGTTCCACCCTGGTCGTACCATTGTATTAACGGGATAATGGCGACATCAATCCCCGGATGACCTGGAACGGCCCGCTTGCCCAACATCTTCCGCTTTTCCGGAGGATTCCATTCCCGGTGTCCTGCCCCTTGATGGAAATAAAACCAGTCTGCAAGGTTCGGCGGCGGAACAATTTCCCTGCTGAAATATCCGCATCCTTTCCATCTCTATCCTGCATTCCATGCTGAATGCTTCCCTACCTTTGGGTTGACTCCCCACTCGGATATGTATTGAATGGATTCATGAAATTTCCTGCTCCTCTCTGCGCCGCTCTGCTGCCGGTCCTGTTTTCCTGCGCGGAGCAGGTTTCCCGGATTGAACACGTTCGGGAGGTGCCCTTAAAAACCACGGTGGTTCCTGCGGAAGACGTAGGCATGCACCGCACCCAGGCCACCTATCTGCTGCATGGCGCCGTCTCCCAGCAACAGCGCCTTCAGCGTCTGGGCCAATACTACTTCGTCACATGGAACGATGCCAATCCGGAACAGGCGGCAACCCTGGTCATGATGTACCGCCAGGGAAAGACAGGTTCAACCGTCCTGACAAAATCCATTTTCTATCCGGCCGGGAGAAAAGGCGGCACGCAAAACTCCGTTTTCGAATTCATCGGGGATGAGGCCAGAGAAAAAGGGGAAATCCTCGCATGGAAGCTCGTCCTGAAGGACAACCGCGGCAAAACGATTTCCGAACGCCATTCTTATCTGTGGGGGGACGATCATTGACTCTTCGGCAAAAACACCGAAGAGCCGTAAAATCACCCGGATATACAGGATGAGACCTGCAGTTTCCGGCAGTCTCGCCAGCCTCCAACTCCGTTAATAATCCTCCGGAATATGGGCACGCTTACGCTTCCTGCCGTTTGGCACGGCGTTTGCGGACAGCGTCGGCAAGGGTTTCCAGCACTTCCACAGTCGTCTCCCACCCAATGCACTGGTCCGTGATGCTCTTGCCGTACACCAGGTCGGAACTCAACGGCTGGGCTCCTTCCACAATGTTGCTTTCAATCATCACGGCAACAACCTGTTCGGACCCGCTGGATATCTGTTCCGCGATATTGGCGGCCACAGCCGGCTGTTTGCGATAATCCTTGCAACTGTTTCCGTGGGAACAGTCTATCATGATGCGGTTGTTGATGCCGGCCTTCTGCAAGGCTTCTTCCGCTTCTTTTACATGATCTTCATCAAAATTCGGCCCCAGGGAGGAACCGCGCAGGATCAGGTGGCAGGATTTATTGCCCGTAGTGGAAACAATGGCGGAAACTCCCTGCTTGGTCACGGAAAGGAAGCAGTGAGGGCAGGAGGAGGAAACAATGGCGTCTACAGCGATTTGCAGGCTGCCGCTGGTGCCATTCTTGAAGCCCACAGGCATGGAAAGCCCGGAAGCCAGTTCACGGTGTACCTGGCTTTCCGTGGTGCGCGCGCCGATGGCGCCCCACGTGATCAAGTCCGCAATGTACTGCGGCGTGATGGTGTCCAGGAACTCGGTAGCTGCGGGCACTCCCATATCCCCCAGGCGCAGCAGCAGTCCGCGGGCCATATGGAGGCCGCGGTTGATGTCAAAGGTATGGTTCATGAACGGGTCGTTGATGAGGCCCTTCCAGCCCACGGTGGTGCGGGGCTTTTCAAAATACACGCGCATGATGATCACCAGATCCTTTTCAAAGCGCGCCATTTGTTCCTTCAGGCGGGAGGCATAGTCCACGGCAGCCTGGGGATCATGGATGGAGCATGGCCCCACCACCACCAGCAGGCGGTCGTCGTGGCCGGAAATGATGTTCTCCGCATTCTTGCGGGTCGTAGCCACCATTTTGGCGATTTCGGTGGTTGCCGGATAATCCTTGATTAAAATGGCGGGGGAAATCAGGGGCTCAATGTCTTGAATGCGTATGTCGTCTGTTTTGAACCAGTTCATGTCTGGGGCTTATTGAGAGGTTTTTGAGAGAAGTTGAAAAGAAAAAAATACGGTTTGCGGGCTTTATGCCTGAATATACCGCGGGGCCTCACGGCCATAAGCCGGAAGCCCCGCAAAATGAAGCGGCCGCGCCTCCCGACAAGAGGCGCCGTCATGCATTACCAGGAAGTCACATTGTCTTCCGTCAATTCCGGATTGTTGATATGGCCGTCCGCCGTGCTGCCCTGCTTGTCCTTGCCGGTGCTGTAAACGGCCACGTTCTTGGTCACCATCCGGGAACCTACCTGAACACGGGGAGTACGGTCGTCAGGGTTGGCATTCAAAATGATGTAATAGGGAGATTCCCAAGGATCCATCAGGCCCACACGGCCGCGGCTTTCAAAAAACAGGCCGGGAGCGCCTTCCACATCCGTAGTCGTCGTATTGAAATAAGCCGTTTTCTTGGGATTCAGCTTTCTGTCCTCATCCGCCCGGTCCATATAATTGGTCAGGATGCTCATGATGCGGCTATCGTCGTCCACGGCGGTTGTCACGTAATACTGTCCGTCCTTGTGGGCCTGCTTGGTCATTTCCCGGCTGCTCCAGGCCACGGGAACGCGGCCGTTGTCCAGCATGTAATTTTCCACAGCCGTCTGCAGGCCGTTGCAGTCGCTTCGCGCCGTGGTAACCTTGGATTTTTCCATCACGCCGTTCACCACCGTCATGGCGATGCCGGCCAGCGTCAGGATAATGGCAATCACCACAAGCAATTCAATCAACGTGAATCCCTTGGACTTACGGTTCAAAAAAGGTGTCTTCATACTTTGCCAAGAGTAGCGCAATTACAGTTCAGGGCAAGCGGAAAACAACCGGCGCCCCCTATTTCAAAACCTGTTCCCGGAACGGCAGCAGACGAAATAACCCCGGTGCACAAACACCCCGGCGCCTTCCGGCAGCCGGGGTGTTTAAAAAGAATGCTCCTTTAATTGGAGGGGACAGGGGTTTCTGCGGAAGCAGGAACCGGAGCTTCGGGCACGGAGGGAGCCGGAGCCTGAGAAGAAGCGGCTTCCGCCTCAGCGGCGCGCCTGCGCAGCTCCTCCTGCTGGAGTTCTTCCGGCGTCTTGGCGGGAACGGAAGCTTCCTGCCTGGCGGCAGCCTTCATCATTTCCGGGCTCAACAGGCTTTCCGAACTCTTAACGTGCTGCCGGTTGATCAGCATGCCCAGCCCCAGGCAAAGAACCATGAACGCGGTTCCGAAGTACACCGTGGCTTTTTTCAGCACATCCGTCGTCCGGGCGCCAAAGGCCTGGTCCGTAATGGCTGCGCCAAAGGCGGCTCCCAGCCCTTCCTGCTTGGGCCTCTGCATAAGCACTACGCCCAGAAGGAGAAGTGATACAATCACCAAAACGGCAAAAAGTAACTGAATGCTGATATTGAGTGAATCTGCTAAAAAAAGGTTCATGAGCGCGGGGAGTATGTGTGAATTCGAACGGTTTGTAAAGTCTAGGAAATGATTTCGTTATGCTCGTTGCAGACGATTTTCTTGGGGATGATGGGCTTGTCCGACAAGGCAAAACTCATAATGACCACCCGTTCGCCCGTCTTGATTAAATGGGCCGCACCGCCGTTCATGATGATGTTCCCCGTGCCGGCAGGCCCCTGGAGAGCATATGTTTCCAGACGGTTCCCGGACGTGACGGACGCCACGAGAACTTTTTCCCCGGGCCACAAATCCACGGCGGCCATCAAATCGGCAGGAATTTCAATACTGCCTTCATATTGAACATCGCCACGGGTAATCATGGCGCGATGAATTTTTGATTTTAACTGCTCAACCAACATGACGTTCGAACAACAAACCCCCGATCGCCCCTCCGGTCAAGCCGTCATCCTCCATTTTACGGTTTTCTGTGTCTTACTCCCCCTCCTCCAGCGCTTCCGCGGCATGGGCGGCATCCCGGGCAAGCTGGCTTTTCAATTCTTCCAAAGAGGGGAATTTGATTTCCGGCCTTAGGAAACGGACCGGTTCCACTTCCATCTCCCGCCCGTAAATATCCCCCGGGTGGCCGAATAAATGCGTTTCCAGCAAAAGTTCCCCCGTCTCACCTTCCACGGTGGGGCGCACCCCCAGATTGGCTACGCCTCCGTATTTTTTGCCGGCCACCCGGGCGCGCACGGCGTAAACGCCATGGGGAGGCTGTAACCCGCAACCGGGTCTTATATTGGCCGTGGGGTAGTCCAGCAGGCGCCCCAGTTGGCGCCCGTGAATCACCGGGCCCTTCCAGCGGTAGGGACGGCCAAGCATGCCGGCAACCTGTAAAAAATCCGCCTCGCGCACGGCTTCGCGAATCCGGGTGCTGCTTATGCGCTCCCCGTCCTGCAGAATAGGAGGAACGGCCGTCACCCGGAACCCGTAGCCGCAGGTTTTCTCAATTCCCTGCCCTGCCGCGGCCAAAATGCCAGTCCTCTCCCACGGCAATCTGAGCCACCCGGCAGGAGGAACAAAGTTCTCCAATAAACTCTTCCGGGCTCATGGACGCCAGCCTGGAAGAAAATTCCAGCGACAGCACCGCCTTCACCCCCAGCTCTTCCATCAAGGCAAATTTTTCAGCATCTTCCCCCATGATGGCGGGCGGCACGCTTTCCGGCCTCACCCGGGCCAGCGGATGGGTGCGGAATGTCAGCACGGCGGGAATTCCTCCGTCAAGAACAGCCCCTTTCACCGCCGCGGCAATCACTCCGGCATGTCCCAGATGCACCCCGTCAAACATCCCCACGGCCCAGTGTACGGGGGCGGCAAGGCTTTTCAATTCCTTGAATTCCCGGTAAATGACCATATGCTACCCGGCAATCAGAATATCCGCCAGCTCCTTCAGGGAAAGCATGGCCCGGAACAGTTCCTCCCTGGGCGCGGTTTTCAGGGTGTCCACCGTAATGGCGCGGTCCAGCGTAAAAGAACCAGACCTGGTGCGCCGGAGGGCGCTCAAATGCGCTCCGCAGCCCAATGCCTTCCCAATATCATAAGCATAGGACCGCACATAAAAACCTTTGGAACATTGAACGGTAAAATCCACTTCCGGAATGGCCACGCGTGAAATTCCGTGGCCAAACACTTCCACAGGCCGCGGCTCCCGCACAATTTCCTGACCTTTCCGGGCCAGTTTGTACAGCGGCACCCCGTCCTTTTTGATGGCGGAAACCATCGGAGGAATTTGTTCAAAAGCTCCGTCAAACCGGTCAAACGCTTCACGCACGGCCTGTTCCGTCACTCCGTCTACGGAATACTCCGCCACTATTTCTCCCATGGCATCCTGAGAGGAAGTCTCCACGCCCAGCATAAGGGTTCCGGCGTATTCCTTGTGTTCGCACATCAACTTGTCCTGAAGCTTGGTCGCCTTCCCTACCACCAGCATCAGCAATCCCGTAGCCATGGGATCCAGCGTGCCGCAATGGCCTATTTTCTTAATTCCCAGGGAACGGCGCGCAATTGCCACCACATCGTGGGAAGTCATGTCCCGCGCCTTGTCAATCAACAGGACGCCCGAAGGAACCTGGATGGAATCTGAAACATTCATGAAATCTTCTGTCGGAGCACGCGTTCCACTTCTTCCCGCATGGCCTTCAGGATAGTAAGGCGCACTTCTTCAATAGGCCCCCGGATACGCACTCCGGCGGCCATGGAATGGCCGCCTCCGCCGAAACGGGAGGCCAGCTCCGCGACGGATATTTCAGGCGTCTTGGATCTCAGGGAAATACGGATGCGGGGATCGTCCTCCGTTTCTTCCAGATAAGCGGCCAGCCAGACTCCCTGCACGGAACGCAGAAGATCAATCAGGCCTTCCGTATCTTCCGGACGGCTTCCAATCCGGGCTTTTGCCTCATTCGTCAGGCAAAACGTGCAAATCCTGCCGTCCGGCGTCAGCTTCATTCCGTTCAGCGCCTCACGCATCAACTGCATTTTCACCCACGGCTTTTCCTGGTAAAGCTGGCGGTTGATGTCCTGGACGTCAACGCCCATCCGGATCAAATCCGCAGCCAGTTCCATGACGGCCGCCGTCGTCATCTGGTACTGGAAAGACCCCGTATCCGTGCTGACGGCCACGTAAAGGGCGTCTCGCATCACCGGAGTGACGGGAACGCCCAGATACTTGAAAAAGTAATATAAAACCGCCCCCGTGGCGCATTCGTCCGGCAAAACGCACTGAACGTCTCCAAACAGCTCGTTCGTCCGATGGTGGTCGATGTTCGCCCACACCTTCACTCCCGCCAAAGCCTCCAGGCTGCGTTCTCCCAGCCTCTTGAGCGCGCCGTTATCCACGGAAATGGCTACTTCCACATCCACCGGCTCATCAGGCGTGGGAATAATATTTTCCACACCCGGCATAAAGGCCAGATTGGAAGGCACCCCGTCCTCGTTCATCATCACCACCTTCTTTCCCATTTGCTTCAGGGCTTCCCCCAAAGCCAGCGTGGAGCCGATAGCGTCGCCGTCCGGGTGAACATGCGCAATTACCGCAAAACTGCCGTGGCTGCGGATCAGATCCGCCAAAGGCGCGAATTGGGGACAATGTTTCCAATCTTCCATATGCACTGCCGTGTTTTTATAGAAAAAGCCGCACCTGGACAATCACCAAGTGCGGCTTGAAAAGTCGTACTTAATCCCGGAAGAGGATTACTTCTTGGACTTCATGACCACTGGAGCCACATCCACGGCGGGCTGGTTCAGGTCATTGAACTTGGGCAGGGGGGTCAGGGGCGGAGCACCCTGATCCTGGCAGCAGCAGGAAGCCATGATGCTCGCCGCAAAAGCGGCAAGAGCCATAACGGTAATCTTCTTCATATGCGTGGTTAAATGATGGGTGATAAAGGATATGGAAATATCTTGGAGCATAAAAGCATACCATGCGGGCGCCCGTCAATCAAATTTGAGAAAATCTCCCAAGGAGACGCCTTTCCCAAAATGGCAAGACGCATAAATCGCTCGCCCGGGGTTATCTGTAATTATAATCTCTGCCAAGCTGTATCCTTTTCATGCCCTTTTCCGTCAAAATACTCCGGTTTTTCGGCATTCTCCTGCTGAGCCTCTGCGCGCTCGGCGTGGCCGGCATGACCTGGGCGTACCTGGTAGAACCCAATCTTCTGTTTGTCAGGAAAGTGGACTACCGTGTCCCCCAGTGGAAAGGGAAGGGAACACCCGTTAAAGTCGTTATTGCCGGCGATTTGCACTTGATGCCCACTGCGTTTGATGAAGTGAGGGCCCTGCGCTATGTTCAGAGGATCATGCGGCTCCGGCCGGACCTGATTCTGCTGGTTGGAGACTATGCCCGGGGAAGCAGCGAAAACGCCAGCATGGATCCCGCTACGGCCGCCCGGCTGCTGAAAGGCCTGACGGCTCCCTGCGGGGTCTTCGCTATCCAGGGAAACCATGATTTCACCTTCGGCTGGAACAACTGGAGCAGGGAACTGAAACAGGCGGGAATCACCGTACTGGAAGACCAGAGCGCTTTTGTCACGTTCAAGGACGGAAGGCAGCTCCAGCTTTCCGGAATATTGGATACGACGCGCAATGTCAGAAAACGGCTGCCCAAACGCCAGGCGCCGGACATCCCCCATTTCCTGCTTTCCCACCGTCCGGAAACGGACCACATACTTTCCCATGGAGACGTGGACATCGTCATCAGCGGGCACACCCACGGGGGCCAGGTTTGCCTTCCTTTCGGCCTTCTGCGGTTTGAAGCCAGCCCGGACCATGCCCTACCCTACACCTATCCCTGGCATATCTCCGGCGGCAATACCTACCTGATCACCAAGGGACTGGGGACAAGCACACTCCCCCTCCGCTTCAACTGCTCGCCGGAAATCTATCTGCTGGAACTGCATTGACCCATTCCTCCCGTTAAAAATGCAGTCCCTTCCTTCCCGGTTCCCTCCCCCTCCGCTCCACGCCGGCGGCAATCCATAAGGAAAACGGAAAAGAACGGCCGGGTTCCATAGTTTCAAAGGAGCCGGTTATCAAACCCTTCCTTCAGCCTTAAAATCTTTCTGGCCGTCATCCGGTAAACAGGCCGGTAAAGGTGCTTTTTCAAGACGGCCGGGAGCGTTCTTCCGGGCAGCGGACCGCGCAGCAGCCCGGCTTCACGCATAACCCGTTCGTAACGTTCCCCTTCATAACGCCAATTATACCGCCAGGGCTTGTGCACCCCCTGGTAATGAAGAATGCCCGGTTCCAAAGCCGCTTCCACCGCCTGGCGCGGCGTGACGCCGCGCCAGAACTGTTCCCGGGGATCGTTTTTCAAAATGCGGCGCGTCAAACCGTCATGCCAGTTCCAGCGCGGGTGCAGCGGCACAGTCAGCTCGCACAGGGCTCCGTTCAAGGCATCCTGGTCCGGACATGTCAGCCTGTCCCGGTGAGTGACGGCATAATCCAGCACAGCCCTGACCAGATTCTTCTCCCGGAAGACATCCACATTCATCAGCAGCACGCCGGAATTGAAATATCCCGTGCAGGTCAGCGGCATCTCAAGACGTTCGTTAAAATGGGAACCGGGTCTGGAAAAATTCTCAAACACCACCCCTATTGCTTTTCCGTCCATATTCGTCCGGAACAGCTCCGTCAAATCCCGGCAAACCAGAACGTCAATGTCCAGATACAGAATATTGCCCCGCTCTTCCTTCAATAATTCCGGAATGAACACGCGTCCCCAGGCTGGCACCGGCCATTGTTCCGTATGGGGGAAGTCGTGCTTTTCCAAAATGCCGGAAACGTCTATGAACTCCAGACGGCAATCGAACGGAGCGGCCAGCCGCTCCACGCTCGCCCGGTTCTCTCCGTCAATGCCGTCGGAAAGAACGTAAATTTTGTAAAAAGTCTCCGGACCGGCAGTATTCAGCAAAGAAAAGACAGTAACGCTCAAAGGTAGAATGCCCCTGTTGTCACTGGCCAGGACGACGGCAAATTCATTCTTTTTCATCGGATTATTCATTCGGGTGATGTCAGCGGCGCAGCAACCGGGCTCCCGCCTTGCGCATTTTCTTCCAGTAATAGGAAAAGTCCAAGCCGGATTTTCCGCCCATCCAGGCTTTCAGTAATTTTCCTTCCCGGCGGGACAGGCAGGCATCATCCTCTGCGGGACGGTACAGATTTTCCTGACGGAGCATATCAGTCACCTTCCGGGTAACCTCCTTTTGGACGGCATGAGGGGCATATTTGCGGATGTTCCTCACGCCCATTACCAGCATTTTCAAAAATGCCGTCCTGTATTCCTCAAGAATCCCGGCTTCTTTCCATTCCTTCAGCACCAGTTCCGCCACCGTCAGGTAATCCAGCGACTGGAGGGAACTGCCGGACGCAAAACCGCTGGTAATGGATCCGGCCCGCTTACGGTAAACGTAAGCCGCCCTGCTGACGACGCAAACCCTCCTGCACCATGGAAAAACGGCGTAATGGAAATACAGGTCCTCACAGGCAACGCCCTCGGGGAACCGGATGCCATGCTTTTCCACAATGGAACGCCTGATCATCATGCCGCCCGCTCCATGATGTATTTTCCCAATGGTCTCCGGAGTGCAGGGAAGCCACCCTTTTTCCGGAGGGGCCATGTCCTCCGGCAGAAACCGGTCCTCCCGGTCGGGGGCGGACTCGTAATAATACCGGAACCCGCATGCCAGCCTGTCGGCATCCAGCGCCTTCGCACGGCGGTACATCTCCTCCAGCAAATCCGTTTCCAGCCAGTCGTCGGAATCCACCAGAAACAGATATTCTCCCACAGCATGGCTCATCGCCAGATTCCGGGAGCGGGATAAGCCGCCGTTTTCCGGAGCCTGCACGACCTTCACCCGCGGGTCCCGCTCCGCGAATTCCCGCAGAATGGACAGGGAACCGTCCGTGGAAGCGTCATCCACGCAAACTATTTCCAGCTCACGGAGCGTCTGTGAGCAAATGCTTTCCAGGCACTGGGCCAGGTACGGCTCCACATTGTAAACCGGAACCAGCACGGAAATGTTCACAGGAGCCGTCATGAGCCATGCGGAGAATCTGCCGCCCTTATTAGTTCAAATCCTTCCTGCGGCGGCAGAAAGGGCTCCAGCGCGGACCATACCTGGTTCACTGTAATTTCCTCAATGGCGCCGGGGGAAACCAGGTTGGAAATGCACCGGGCAGTAATGGCGGAATTGCGCGTCCGGTGGCAGAAAATGGCGGTCACGGGCACCCCGGCATAGGCACACATATGTGTAGGCCCCGTATCATTGCCTACACAAGCCAGGGAACGCAAAGCCATCTGGGGAATATCCATCAGGGAAGACTTGCCCAGAAAACTGACAGCCAGGGGAGAACTGGCGGCAATGGCCTCCACTTCCGCAGCCTCCGCCCGGGTGCCGATGACAACGGAGGACACGCCCCGCGCCGCCAGGCGTTTCGCCAGGGCGCAGAAATTCTCCACGGGCCAGCGCTTGTAGGGATGGTTGGGGGAACAGCCCGGAATCATCATCACATAGCGTTCCGGAAGCTCGTCAAAATGCAGCCCCTCCCCGTGCATGAAAGAAAGATCCGTCAGGACGCGTTCCAAACGGAACGGCTCCCGCTTCACCTTCCCCCACCGGAAGGATTTCTTTTTCAGCAATTTGCGCCGTTCTCCGGAATTGCAGGCCACCCAGTCCATGTCATGGTTCAGCAGGAAGCGCACGGCGGGATAATAGCGTTTCCTGGTGCGGGAAGATTCCTGAAGATCGTACACCACGTCAAAATTCCCTTTCACAATGGAACGGACGGCCCTCCAGGTGGCGCCCAGCTTCCAGTAAGGCAGGCGATTATCCACAATAAAATCGTCAAACACTCCGAGCTGCTCCGCCATGGGAACAAACATTCCCATGGTCATCAGGGTGATATGCGCCTCCGGATGAAGTTCGCGGAGCCGCTTCATCGTCCCCATGGCGAGCACCACATCGCCAAGGGCTCCATGCTTGATGATCAGAATGCGCTGTGCGGGCATGGGAGAAAAAAGGAATGCGGGTTAAACGTAACTGTCTTCCCTGTCCAGATACTCCTGCACGTACCGGCGCACGCCATCCTCCAGGGAAGTCATGGGCGCTGCGTAACCGGCAGCCCGCAGCCTGGAAAGGTCCGCCTGCGTATAATACTGATATTTCCCCCTGAGCTCTTCAGGCATCTCCCGGTAGGCAATCTTTTCCTGGAGGCCCAGCGCATGGAATGCCGCCTTCGCCAGATCGTGGAAAGAGCGTGCTTTCCCGGAACCTACGTTGAACAGGCCGCTCACCTCCGGATGCTCCAGCAGCCAAAGCACCACGTCCACGCAGTCGCCCACCCACACGAAATCCCGGAGCTGCCATCCGTCACGGTAGTCGGGATGGTAAGATTTGAACAGCTTCACCGTTTCATTGGCCTTCACTTGGGGGAATATATGGGCCACCACGCTTTTCTGCCCGCCCTTATGGTATTCATTAGGGCCGTACACGTTGAAAAATTTAAGCCCGGCGTATTGGGGGGGAACCGGACGCCCTTCTTTCACTTCCCGGGCCACCTTGCGGTCAAACAGGGCCTTGCTCCAGCCGTATGCGTTCAGGGGGCGCAGCGCGTTGACGTGCTCCAGGGAGGCGTCATCGTCAAACCCCATGGAACCGTCCCCGTACGTGGCCGCGGAGGAGGCGTAAATAAACCGTTTGCCGTACAGGGAACAAAACTCCCACAAATGCCAGCTCAGCGTGAAATTCGTCCGGATAATCAAATCGGCGTCCGTCTCCGTGGTGGCGGAAATGGCCCCCATGTGAATGACCGCCTCCACCTCATCCGCATGCGCCTTCATATAATCAAGCATGCCTTCCGGAGAAACCACGGCACACAGCTCTCTCTTGGCAATGTTCCTCCACTTGTCGGAAGAGCCCAGCTCGTCCACCACCACAAGATCCTTTTTACCGGCTTTTTCCAGAGCGGCGACAATGTTTGAGCCGATAAATCCGGCCCCACCCGTGACAATAATCATAAGAAAAGAATCAATAAAAAAGTTGTACGGCCTTTTGTACCACATCCACCCGTCCCTAGGCAACTGCCATTTGAGGCGTTCCCCGGCTCCCAATTTTCAACGAATTTACAATCCGGACACTCCAAACCCTGACCGTTCCATGCGGAAAACCATTGGGCCGCAATCCCCGCGCAGCCTGCGGAGGGTACGCCCCTCAAATCCTCTTTTCATACTGGCAACGTTAAAAAATTTCGGTAAGACCTGTCTTGCAAAAATTATCATTGACCACGGATTGTAAATCCGTTACACACATTCCCACCCCTATGATCCCCGATGTTTCCATCATTGTTCCCTGCTACAATGTAGCCGCATACGTGGACAGCTGCCTGGAGAGTCTGGTACGCCAGACTCTCCGGAACATTGAAATTATCTGCATCAATGACGGCTCCACGGATGAGACCTGGACACATCTGCTGCGCTGGAAAGAAAAGGACAGCAGAATCATCCTTCTGAACCAGCGGAACGCAGGCGTCTCCGCAGCAAGGAATGCAGGGCTGGATGCCGCCCGCGGCCTTTATGTCGGTTTTGCGGATCCGGACGACTACATGGATCCGGAAATGTATTCCCGCCTTTTTTCGGCGGCTCTGGAATATGACGCAGACATCGTGGAATGCGGCAACCATGTTTTTGAAGACTCGTCAGACCGGATTATCGAAGCCAAAAGAAGATCACCCTCCCGGCATTTTGAAGAGAACGCCTCTCCGGCCAGCTTCTTCCGGGATTCCATCTGGGGGAAAATGGATATCTGCGTGTGGAGCAAACTGTTCCGGAAAAGCATGCTGGACGCCCACCGCCTCCGCTTCAACGTACATCTGAAATCCGGCGCGGAGGATGAAACCTTCCGGCTGATGGCCGTTCCCCATGCCTCCCGTCTCCTGTTCATTCCCGACTGCCTGTATTACTACCGCCTTATGCGCAACGGCTCCCTCTCCCGCCGCTGCAACGTTCCCACCTACTCCAAATGCGTGCAGGAATTCCAGCGGCTGCTGTACATTGTGGACTACTGGCAGAAACAAGGATGGCAGAATGAAGGCCTGTTCGCTTACGGCGTCCGGAAAATCAGGCCTTTTTTTGTTTCCAAGCATCCCCTTTTCCATCAGATGACCGCTGTCCAGCAACGTTCCGCGCTGGACTGGTGGAGCCTGTTCTATCAGAAGGCGGAAGGAAAACGTTTCCTCTCCGCTCTATCGGGACGGGACAGGCAACTGGCGGACCTGTTGAACTCGGCAAAACCGGTCCCCAACGGCTGGGGGCGCATTCTGCTGGCAGCCTGCTCCCTGCTTCCCGGACAAAAAGGACGTTATTACTCCTGCAAAAAAATGCTTGCGGAACATTTTTCCCAAGTCTGCCCCAATGGGTTTCAAAAAGAAAACGCTTCTCTGGAAGAGCCGTTTGACACATCGCCGCCTTCCCTGTAAATTGCCTTATCCTCCCATTCCGGATCAATGAACCGTTTTCTCTCATTTGCAGACTCCCGCATGTCGGCCGCCCTGGAGCGGCTGGGCAGGCAGGCGGAAGCGCTGGATTTTTTTGATGAGATCACGCTCTTCACGGAACACGACCTTTCCGCAGAATTCACCAGCCGCATGGGCCGGTACCTGACGCCGTCCTGCCGGGGATTCGGATACTGGTCCTGGAAACCCTGGGCCATCCACCATGTCCTCCAAGAAATGGAGGAAGGCGACCGCCTCCTTTATCTGGATGCAGGCTGCCATATCAACGCCAACGGAACGGAGCGCTTCCGGGAATACGTAAATATGCTAGACCGCGACAGCTGCGGCATGCTGGTTTTCACCAACGGACAGCCGGAATACAAATGGACCAAAGGAGATATCTTCCGCCACTTCGGCGTTTCCCAAGAAGACGGGCATATCACGCATACCCAGCAAATTGCGGGCGGCCATGTTTTCCTGAAAAAAAACCCGCTCACGGAAAGCCTGATCCGGGATTGGCTCCATGTCTTTTACGACCATCTGCATCTTGCGGACAACACTCCTTCCGCCTCCCCCAACCTGCCGGGTTTTGTGGAAAACCGGTATGACCAGAGCATCTTTTCCATCCTATGCAAACTGAGGGGCATCACCACCCTCGACGGATCGGAAACCTATGCGGAAAACTGGGAACAGCTCTCCTTGTTTCCATTCCAGGACAGACGGGACATGGGAATCCCACGGGCCGGGAAAAAGGGATGGCTGGAAAAATGCAGGCAGCTCCTTCTTTCTTCCAAAAGAAACGGATTAGGAATCCGGTAAAGCTTCCCCATTCGGAACAACCGGGCTGCACGACGCTTCCAAACGGGGCAATCTGACGCACCATGAACTGTTTTCCCGTCCTATTCCACAGCTTCATCCCGAAAATTCCTTTACCCTTCGGCTGTCGTTTCCGGAATGTAATGACGGTTATTTGGACAAGCTCTTTTCATTTGATCAGGAATGTTTTGCCTTCATGAAAGAAAACATCCCTCCATTCCAAAACTCCGCACCCGCACTATCCTCCGCCGACATTCTCCCACCCCTACTCACAGTTATGCCGTCACCGGAATCCGGCTTTCCCCCATTCATACCGGAATGAAAATAAAAAGGCCATCATGCTGGGAACAGCCTGCCGCAGTTCATGGAATACTGGCAGCCTGGATTTCCCCAAAACGTTTTTCTTTCAGATTTGTAGGCTTGACGGCGGATTCCTAATCCTCATACTTTCCTATGTGGCTTCTCCTCAATGCCGAACAATATTTCAAGTCTCCCATAGCGTCTCGGCCAGCTCCGCCCCTTACCGGTTGAGCGACGCTCTGAACCGGCATATTCCCGGCCTGAAATCCACCCTGCTGCTCCGGAGGCGCAAAGAAATTGACGGCCTGGAAATCCACAGGACACCCGCCAGAAGGGCTACGGACGCCTTGCGCCGCCATCTGGCCCATGGATTTGACATTCTGCTGCCGGAAAGAAGAAAAGACCTGCCTTTCTCCCTGAATGTGCTGGGCATGGGATTTGACACGGCCCAAATGGAAAAAGCCGATGTAGTGCATCTGCACTGGATAGGCGGCAGAACCGTGGATTTCTCGCAGCTGCGCCATATCCGCCGTCCATTGGTCTATACCCTGCACGACATGTTTGCCTGCACTGCGGGATGCCACTGCACCATGGACTGCGGCCTGTTCCAGGACGAATGCCGCGGCAACTGCCCCCAGCTTGGCGCTCCCCGCCTCTTCCGCAACATTCCAGCGTGGCTGTTTTCCCGCAAACGCCGCGCCTTCGGCCGCATCCCGTCCCTTACCCTCGTAACTCCCTCCCTCTGGTTAAAAAGGGAAGTGGAAAGAAGCTGCATGTTCCCTGGAAGAAAAATCGTACAGATTTACAATCCTGTGGACACGGACCTTTTCCGTCCGGCGGAAGACCGGAATGCCATCCGGGCCGGCCTGGGCATCCCGCCCGGAGCGTTCGTCATCGCCTGCGGCGCAACCGGCCTGTTCAATCCGGTCAAAGGCGGCCATTTCATCCCCCTGGTGCTGGAGGAACTATACCGGCGCGGGCACCGGAACCTTCATCTCCTGCTCTTCGGCAACCAGGAAAAAAGCGTGGACTACCCCTTCCCCAGCACAAACGCCGGATTCATTACGGACATGAACAAGCTGGCCGGGCTTTACAGCGCGGCGGACATTTTCCTGAACCCCACGCTTCAGGATGTCCTTTCCAACGTAGCGCTGGAATCCATGGCCTGCAAAACCCCTTCCGTTACCTTCCGGACGGGAGGAGTTCCGGAAGCGGTTCTGGACGGAAGGACGGGGCTGGTCGCTCCGCAGGGGGACCTGAACCAAATGGCCGCCCACTGCGAACGGCTCATCCAGGACGGAAAACTCCTGCAAACCCTGGCGGAGGAAGGCCGTCGGCACGCGGAACAAACATTCTCCTACCCCGTCATTGCCGCACGGCACGCCGCCCTGTATGAGGAAACGCTCCGGGAATACCGTTACGAAGAGTGAAAACGGCCGGCGTTCAACCGCCGGACTGCCTGTTCCAGTACATCAGGACGCATCTTCCTTTGTCATTGACAAGAAAAAGACGCCTCATACACTCTGCACCGTTTCAACCCTTCTCCCCCCATGAAAACGCTTAAAATCTCCTTTTTACAGTCCACTCCGGATTTCGGCAGGGAAGGAATGCTTCAGCTTCTGAAAAGCCGGTATCATGTGGTGGAAGACGATTCCGATTTTGATTACCTGATCGCCACCCCCTGGTTTTACGTCAACCGGGAGGCTTTTTACGATTTTCTGGAACGGGCCCCCGGCCACATCACCGTCATGTACGGTTGTCATGAAGCCATTGCACCGGATTTCATGCTGTTTGACTATTACATCGGGCTCGATACGGTGCCCGGAAGCGACCGCACTGTCAAACTTCCCTACCTTCGCTACCATTTGCAGGAAGTGCACGGCGGTAAGGAAGGCCTGGATGCCCATGCTCTCCTGGCCTCCAAAACGGGTTTCTGCAACTTCATTTACGCCAACCGCAAATCCCATCCCAACAGGGATGCCATGTTCTACAAACTCTCCGCTTTCCGGTTCGTCAATTCTCTGGGGCCCCATCTTAACAACACCCCGGGCGACGGCCACCGGGCGGAAGACTGGTACGCATCCTCCATCAGAATGAAAAAGCCGTATAAATTCTCCATTGCCTTCGAAAATGCATGGTACCCCGGCTACACCAGTGAAAAAATCGTCACCAGCATGCTTGCGGGCACCATTCCCATTTACTGGGGAAATCCGGACATCAGCCGGGAATTCAATTCCGCCTCATTCATCAACTGCCACGACTTCCCAACCCTGGACGACGCCGCGGCCTATGTGAAAAAAGTGGACGAAGACGACAACCTGTGGTGTGAAATCATGTCGCGCCCCTGGAAAACCCCGGAACAGGAAGCCCGCTTTCTGGAAGAGACGGAAAGGGAAACGGCCAAGCTTTACAAAATATTCGACCAATCTCCGGAAGAAGCGCGCCGCAAAGGTGACGGAACATGGGTATCCTACTACCAGCGCTTTTTAAAACGCGGCCACAGGATGCAGCTGGCATGGCGGCGGCTGAAAAACCGCCTGCGCCGCTAACCAACGTTTCCGGGCAATTCAACCCCATGCCGGATTTCCTCTGCCCGCCTTCCCCCGTCCCCATCCACTTCCTTCCGCTTCATGAGCAAATGCTTTTCTGAACCCTTTTGTTCACCTTCTCCCCACCAAGCCGGAGACGCCATCCACGGAACCTATTTCCCGCACATTGACGGCCTGCGTACTTTTGCCGTGCTGGCCGTCGTCCTGTACCATTTGCAGGAAGGGATCTGCCCTGGAGGCTATGCAGGCGTGGACATCTTCTTTGTCATCTCCGGATATCTGATTGGCGGAGGCCTCATCCGCAGCCTGAAGGAGGGAACGTTCTCCCTGACCTCCTTTTACCTCCGGAGAATCAGGCGCATCATGCCCGCCTACTTCTGCCTGATTGCGGCCGTGCTGGCTTTCGGCTGCGTCGTTCTGGACTGCGATGACCTGCGGACTCTGGGCCGGACGGTGAGATCCAGCGCCCTTTTCATCACCAACACTTACTTCAGCAGAACCACAGGGGATTACTTCAGCCCGGCGGCGGAAGAAAACCCTTTGCTGAACCTGTGGTCCCTGAGCGTGGAAGAACAATTTTACCTGATGATTCCGCTTACCCTGTGGCTGCTCTGGAAATTCAGGGAAAAAGCCGTCAAACCCGTTCTATGGGGGGCGCTGGGCCTCTCCTTCTTCTTCGCCGCCTTCCACATGGGGCATCTGGAACATAACAAAGCCTTCTATCTGCTTTACTGCCGCGCCTGGGAACTTCTGGCCGGCTGCCTTCTGGCTCTGGCTCCCGCCGCGGAACAGAACCGGGGAACCGGATGGCTGCGGACGGCGGGATGGGCCGGAATCCTGCTCCCCTTTGCCTGTTATACCTCTTCCACTCCTTTTCCCGGATACACGGCCATCCCTTCCATCGCGGGGGCGGCCCTGCTTATCCGTTACGGAAACCATGGCTGGTCCGGGCGTATCCTCAGGCACCCGCTCAGCACGGGCATCGGCAAAATCTCCTACTCCCTCTATTTGTGGCATTGGCCAGTTATCGTGTACTGGACATACGTCTGTTTCGATGAATGCTCTCCCTGGGATTATGCGGGCATGTTCCTTCTCTCCCTTCTTCTGGGTTTCCTTTCCTGGAAATTCGTGGAAACCCCCTTCAGAACGACCGTCTCATGGCAAACTCCCGGAAAAGCGTTTCTGGCCACGGCAGCAGGGTGCCTCATGCTGGGATTTGCCGGTGAATGGCTCAAATGGACGGACGGCGCGCGAGATTACTGGCATGTAGCGGCCAACAGCATGGAATTCCCTGAATACTGGAAAGGGCCGGCCTTCCCGCCCTCCTTCGGCATCACGCCTCCCAGCCGGGCGGTGGTGGAAAAGGGCAACGCCATTCAGCACCATCATCCGGAGCTGGGGGATGTGACGGATTACCCTTTTGTCCTGCTGGGAAAAAACGGGCAGGCCCCTTCCTTCCTGCTTATGGGGGACAGCCATGCCATGGCCAGTTCCCCCGGATTTGACGAGGCCGCGCGGCTTCTTCAGCGCTCGGGCCTGTTCTACCGCGCGCGCCTGTGTCCGCTGAGCGGCATCTCCGGCTCCGGAGACTCCTCTTCTCTGACGCTCCTGCGCCTGATGTACCCCCATTGGGAACACAATATGGAACTAATTCTGGACTGGCTGGAAAATACCCCCCAGGTAAAGACCGTATTCATCCACAACCGCTGGATTGAACTGGTGAACAACCACCGGGATACGCGCCTGAAACAACTGGTTGCAGACGGCCTGCGCCACACCTGTGCGCGTCTTCGGAAAGCCGGCAAGCAAATCGTGCTGCTGGGTCCCGTTCCCGAATGGACTTTCGGCCCGCGCAAGCTCATGCGGCGCAATGCCCTGCTGAACGCCAACCGGACAGACCGCCTGCTGGGAGGGGACTTCAACACGCGGCAGCGTCCGGTATTCGCCCTGTTGGAGCACATGGAATCCACAGGCCTGTGCCGCTTCATTCCCCTCCACGACACCTTCCATAAAAATGGGCGGTGGCTGGCGGAAGACGGCGGCCAATTAATGTACTGCGACGACAATCACCTTTCCCCCTACGGGTCCAGAAAAATGGTCGGCGACATCATCGACCAGCTTTTCCCGGGAATGGAAAGAACAGCGGCCAACTGACGAAAGCTCCGCACGGGAAAACATCCAATCCTTTGACATTGACAAGGCATGCAGGCCCCCTACACTGACGCCAGGCAGCAAAGCCTTCGCGATGGTCCCGGATAAAAGCCCGGAATATGGAGGCCATACCGCGTCCCCCTATTCAACGCCTGTACTCCCATGACGGATTCCTCCCGCCCCACACGCATCAAGGTCATCAGAAAATCCATGAAGGCCTCTCCGGATCAAACGGAATCCCTGTTGTGGGGCGACTGCCTGTTCTGCACGGACGCCGCCATGACGGATTACGACTGGGTTCTGGTATACGACGAATTTCCCAGAACTCCCGTGGGCACCATCAGGAATGAAACGGAACCCCTTCTCTGTCCTCCGGACCAGACTATCCTGATTACGGTGGAGCCCCCCTCCATCAAAATCTACAGCAGGGCATACACCAGCCAATTCGGCACCGTTCTCACCACCCACTCCATCCGGGACCTTCCGCACCCCGGGCACACCTTGGGCCGCGGATGTCTTGAATGGCTGTACATCAAGCCCATGCAGGAAATTCTGGACCAGAAGGAATTCCCGAAGACAAAAATGCTCTCCACCATCTGCTCCGCCAAGCAGCATACGCATACCATGCATAAAAAGCGCTATGATCTTACGCGTTACCTGGCGGACCGTCTGCCGGAACTGGACTGGTTCGGACACGGCATCCGGGAAATAGAAAATAAAACCGTCGCCATGGATGACTACAAATATCATCTATGCGTGGAAAACCATCTGGAACCCCACCATTGGACGGAAAAACTGTCTGATGCCTTTGTTGCCATGACCCTTCCCTTTTACGCCGGGGATCCGTTGGCAACGGAATGCTTCCCGCAGGAAAGCTTCATCCCCATCCCGCTGGACAACCCGCAAAAAGCCCTTGAAATCATCCGCAAGGCCATGGAGGACGGAGAATATGAAAAACGTCTCCCCGCCATCCGTGAGGCAAGGCGCTTGGTGCTGGAAAAATACAACATGTTCGCTCAAACAGCGGCAGTCATTCACAACTACAGGGAAACGGGAACCATACGCCCCGGAGCCATGCTGAAAGGACGCCACGTTCTGCGGAAAAATCCGCTCCATGCCCTTCGGGAATTAACGGACACGCTGGCCTATAAAATCAGGTCGCGCGGCAGGCGCGGAACCGGGACCGGAGCATAACCTGGATTCCGGGCGCGCGGCAGCGGGGAGGGGG